>JACCDG010094389.1_pt1 | contig 28150 bp, 27 predicted proteins | sample 7442471 | NCBI WGS metagenome assembly JACCDG01 (sample SAMN15323444, study PRJNA562643) | freshwater metagenome | isolation source: river surface water | place: USA:Blue River Watershed | collected 2017-08-17 | reverse complement strand
GTTGGTGATTTGACGCAGTGGGTACACCTGTTCTCATTCCGAACACAGAAGTTAAGCGCTGTTGTGGCGATGATACTCTTTAGGGGAAAGTAGCTAGTCGCCAACACAAAGATCTTAAAACAAAAAATCTCGATTCGTCGAGATTTTTTGTTACCTGATTACTATCTGTCAAAAAATAGTGTGATAAAATATAATCATGTCGTTGAAACAAAATAAAATATTTGTTTTTTTTCTAGTTCTTATTTTAGTTGGAGAAATTTCTCTATTTTTTTTAAACAAAGCTAAGGCAGAGATTATTTCTGTAGACGATCCAACAGGGGATGATGTGGACAATGGTCTTTGTTCTATCGTCGAGGCGATTCTAAATCATAATAGTGTCGACCAATCTGGATCAGTTGATTGTGAAGCTGGTTCTGGTGAAGGGGACGTTATTTCAATAGAAACAGACATTACTTTAGACACCGTTTACAGTGTTGATGGTAACAGTATTCCATATGGTCTACCAGGTGGCAATAATTACACCATAAATGGTAATGGTTATAGTATAGAAAGAGATGAGACATCATCAGAATTTAGAATATTTTTATTCTCTGGTTTTGGAGACGTTGAAATCAATGATCTAACCATCAGGGGAGGTGATGTAGATTCCTTTCCTGCTGGTAAGGGCGCAGCAATTTATGCGTCAGCACTACACTCTCTTACTTTAAACAATGTTAATTTTTATAATAATACAGCCACTGATGGAGGTGCTATGTACGTGTCGATGGACTCTTCGCCTAATTTAAATCTCGTGATAGATGATTCTACTTTTTCGGAGAATATTTCAGCTAATAGTGGAGGGGCGATATATTTAAATAATCCATCAAACACTCTTGACTTAACATTATCCGGGTCAATATTTAGTGAAAATTCTTCAGTTATAGGAAATGGAAATTCCATATATTCTCTTAATAGTAGTAATTTTGAAATAACACAAAGTATTTTTGACGAAGACGATTCCACAAGTAGTGGTCATATGTTGTATATAAATGGCTCAGATATTTCAATAAGAGAAACAAAATTTTTAGGTAATGACAATCCTGGCATCCAGTTTGTTAACTCTCAAGTTTTAATCGAAGGAAGCTCATTTAGTGGATTTAGGTCTAGTACAAATGGAGGCGCTTTGTTAGTCACGGATTCAGATCTTGATATAGTAAATTCTACATTCTACGATAACTTATCTTTTGGTGGTGCCGGTGGGGCAATATACGTAGATTCTCCATCTAGTACATTAAATATTTCTTATAGTACATTTTCAGGAAACAATACCGGAGGCGGTAATGGTGGTGATATATCCATAGGCGGTGCCCCTAACTCAGCTTTTATTGAGAATAGTATTTTTATTGCTACTGGATACAACGATATTTGTTCTGGAGACTTTACAAATTTTACTTTTACAAATAATTTATATAGCCATGACGACTCAGACTGCGGTATACTAGCTACTAGTGTCAGCGGGGTAGGACTTTTTTCAGATAATGGAGGCTATGTTTTTACAGTACCTGTATCTTCTATAAGTAATGCTTTAAATCTGGGTTCCACTGGTACACTAGGCTGTCCTGATACAGATGCTAGAGGCGTGCCAAGACCATTGGGTGGCGGATGTGATATTGGCGCATATGAATATGCTGGTGATTTCAGTATTTCTATATCTGAAAGTAGTGACAGTACTAATATTTCAGAACCAAATACAACAGATACATATACAATAAGTCTTGGAGAGGCACCATCTTCTACAGTGACTATTGATTTTGATAAGAGTGACAACGATTTCAGTGTTTCGCCGTCCTCAGTTAATTTCACTACCCTCAATTGGTTTATACCAAAAATAATAACGGTCAATCCCATAGATAATTCAATCGATGATGGTGACCGAACGAGAACAATAACTCACACGGTTGACACCTCTGATCTAAATTATTCTGAAGTGGTTCCAAATAATGTTACGGTAAATATTACAGATGATGATGAGTCAACAAGTGGTGGAGGAAGTTCCACGAGAAGGGTATATGGATGCATGGATCAAGATGCTACAAACTATAACTCGCGTGCAAATATAAGTGATGGATCTTGTCTTTATGCTCCAACATTTTTTTTAGGCTGTGATGATTTAGAAGCTATTAATTATGATATTCGGGTTACAGAAAATGATGGTTCTTGTAGATATAAAGTTCCGTTAGTGCCAACCATTGTATCTGGATGTATGGATTCTACTGCTTTAAATTATAATCCGTCCGCTAATACTTCCGACGCTTCATGTACTTATGCTCCGGTTGTCGTTTATGGTTGTACTGATATGTTAGCTCTAAATTACAACCCGTCAGCCAATAATCCTGACACGTCTTGTGTATATGAAGTGGTATCTCCAGAGCCTCCAATCATAGAGGAACCAATAAATCTAGTAACAGGAACACCTACCTTAGAAAGTTTACCGGAAGAAGTTAAACCTTTGCCAGTCAAACAAGCTCCACCTATTTATTCAACCGTAAAAAAAAGAAGTGTCGGGGAAGTTTTAAATGCAACAACCCAAAATATTTCGGATGTTGTTGGTGATGTACTAGGGATAATTTCTGAAAAATCGCTTCAGAGTATTGCATTTGCTGGAATAGTTTTACCATTTTTTATTTTTATCATTCTCTATCCGACAGTAATACTTTCAAGCCTTCTGTTTTTAAAGAGAAAAAATAAGGAGTCTTGGGGAGTTGTCTATAATTCAGTTACAAAAGAGCCACTTTCTGGTGTAGAGCTTATTCTTGAAGATGAGAGTGGTAAAAAAATAGGGACATCTGTATCTGATTCGGAAGGTAACTTTGGTTTTATTACTTTAGTTGGTAAATTTAAAATAAAAGCGATTAAACATGAATTTGAATTTCCCTCAAACAAACTTCTCGGTAAAACAGTTGATACTCTCTATGAAAATCTGTACTTTGATGAATACTTGGAAATAAAAGATCAATATGATGTCGTGACAAAAAATATTCCGATGGATCCGCTCAAATTTAATTGGAATGAATTTGAAGCACCTAAAAATAAAAATCTTATGAGGTTTTATTTAAAATTTGATTTATTTTTATCTGGTATTTCAAAATTTATATTTGCGGTGTGTCTATGTGTATCTTTGGTTTTAGTTTTCGCTTCACCATCAGTATTTAATTTCCTAATTTTAGGAATTTACTACATTATTATCTTCTTTAAATCAGTTGGGATTGGTCCAAAAAAACCAGGGTATGTTTTATATTTTGAAAATAAAACCCCTCTTTCTTTTGGAATTATTAAAATTTTTTCTGGGTCTTCAACAAAAGAAGTCGCCCACCAGATTATAGGAAAAACAGGCAGATACTACGCCCACATTCCAAATGGTGAATATAGCGTACAAATAAGTAAAAAGATTGGAGAAGATGAGTACGAACACATCTTTACTTCCGAGAAATTTAAAATTAAAAATGGTCACTTAGACCACATATTTAGAGTATAATTGCCTTTATACTATAAGAGTGCTCACTTTGCCAATTCTTGATACTTCGTCGCCTAGATATTTGCAAAGTTATACCTTGCATGCATTCTCGCTAGGAAATATAATCTTAATATGTCTCTAACCTGGTCATCAAAAAGAAAATTTATTTACTTAGGAGTTTTATTAGGTTTAATAGTTGTGTTCCTTATTATTTTTCTTTGGCCGTATTTTAACCAAGAACCAACTTGTTTTGATCAAAAGCAAAATGGAGATGAATCGGGGATAGATTGTGGCGGGTCTTGTTTAATTTCTTGCTCAGCTGAAAATTACAAACTCGTAACACTCTGGTCGCGAGCTTTTCCTGTAACAGAGGGTAATTATAATTTGATGGCATATGTAGAAAATCAAAACCGAGAATCTGGTATTGCCAAAATCAATTACGAATTTCGAGTTTACGATGAAGACAATATATTTTTGGCCCGAAGAGAAGGATATACATTTATAACTTCAAACGATAGAACTGCTGTTTTTGAAGGTGGGATTGAAGCGGGGAATCGAAAACCTTCTCGCGTCGATTTTACATTCACGAGTGTTCCAATCTGGGTAAAAATAAATCGAGATCAACGAAATGCCCTATCTGTTTCTGTAGAAGATAAAGTTCTTTCAAACGTTTTCGAATCTCCTAAAATAAATGCAAATGTCGTAAACAATACTTTAAAAAATATTAAAGATTTGGATATTTTTGTTGTTCTTTATGACGAAGAAGATAATGTCATCAATGTAAGTAAAACATTTGTTCAATACTTGCCTAAAAATAGTAAATATCCAATAGTCTTCACTTGGCCAGAGCCTTTAAGTAAAAATCCTTCTCGAGTTGACATATTCCCTCAAGTCAATATATTTGAATTAGGGATATAAGTCGCTATGAAAAGTCTAAGTCTAAAACACATTGATTGGGTAATGCTTTTGTTTATTGCACCTATTTTGGGTGCTGGGCTTATTACCATGAAATCTTTTGTTGGAAATACTCCTTTTTTCAGCCAACAGGTGCTCTGGATCTCTATTAGTTTATTTGCTTTTATTGTCACGTCTTTTTTTGATTTTAAATTTTTTAAAAAAACAAAAGTAATTAGCGCCCTTTATTTGTTTTTTATTGGGGTACTTTTGCTTTTATTTTTATTTGGTTCTACCAACAAAGGTGCGACAAGTTGGTTTGATTTCGGAAATTTTTCTTTTCAGCCGGTTGATTTTATGAAGCTTATTTTGATTATTGTGTTGGCAAAATATTTTTCACGACGGCACGTGGAAATAAAAAACCTAAAGCTTATTTTTATCTCAGCCCTGTATGCAGGTTTACCATTTTTCTTGGTTTTCCTTCAGCCAGACTTTGGCTCGGCGATGATTATTTTTATGATTTGGCTTGGGATGGCAATCGTTTCTGGAATTTCTAAAAAACATCTAGCAGCGGTTTTTGGAATCGGACTTCTTTCATTTTTATTCCTTTGGACTTTTATTTTTCAAGATTATCAAAAAGCACGAATCAAAACATTTATAGATCCGCTATCAGATGTTCAAAATACTGGCTATAACGCCTATCAATCAACTATTGCCGTCGGCTCTGGTCAGATGTTTGGGAAAGGAGTTGGTTATGGGACACAGTCGAGACTTAAGTTTTTACCAGAATACGAAACAGACTTTATTTTCGCCGCCTTCTCAGAAGAATGGGGATTTGTTGGTTCTATAACAATACTTATACTCTATCTTCTGATTATCTGGAGAATTATTTGGCAATCTATTTATGGCGCGACAAATTTTGAAATGTTGTTTGGGGTTGGTGTAGCTGTTATGATAATGTCTCACGTGATCATAAATGTGGGAATGAATATTGGGCTTATGCCTGTGACTGGTATTAACTTACCATTTATGAGCTACGGAGGGTCACATCTTTTAACTAGCTTCATTGCTCTCGGGATACTTTCAAGTATGAACAGAGACAGACGAACTCTTCACCCTGATGATTTAAAACATGAATTTTTAGGAATATAAAATGAATATTGTCGAAGGTAAAAAAATAGCGTCTCTTATAAAAGGGAACTTAATAAAAGTTATTAAAGAGCAAAACCTACAAAAAAGTTTGGCTATTTTTTATGTTGGTAATAATCCAGTGATCGACAATTTTATAAACCTTAAAAAGAAATTTGGAGAAGATATTGGTGTTAAAGTTAGGGTTTTTAAATATGAAGATAATATTTCAACAGTTAAATTAATAAAAGAAATAAAAAACACCTCTAAAGATTTTAGTGCGGTTGTAGTTCAACTTCCATTACCATTACATATTGATAAGAAAAAGGTTTTAAATAGTGTTCCAAAGGAAAAAGACATCGACGTTCTAAGTGAAAAAAAGTATAAGAAATTTACCCAAGGTGATTTTACCTTTTTTCCGCCTGTTGCCGGAGCTGTCTTTGAAATTTTAAATTTTTATAACATATCTTTAAACTATAAAAAGATAGTGGTTGTAGGCGACGGACTTCTTGTCGGCAAGCCTTTGTTTGATTGGCTAAAAGCTTCAGGATTTTCAGTGAAAATGGTTACTGAAAAAACAAAAAATAAAAATGAACTTTATAAAAAAGCAGATGTGATTATTTCTGGTGTCGGTAAACCAAATATCATCAAAAAAAGTTTTATTAAAAAGAATGTTATTTTAATAGATGCGGGATCAAGCTCAGAAGGTGGACAAATTGTTGGTGATATTTCTAAAGATTGTAAAGATAAGGCATCTATTTTTTCAACGGTTCCCGGCGGGGTTGGGCCGATCACTGTAGCGATTTTATTTAGAAATATATTGTATAATTAATTTGTGCTTGGTCAGAACTCATCAATTTTTTTAAATACTTTACTTTATAGAAATAATTATTTTGATTATTCCGTTTATTTTTTGGCGCAGATTTTACCATTTGTTTTATTTTTAATTGTTATTATTTATTTTTTTGTGATCAAAAAAGATGTATTTCGTTTTTACTCACTTTGTTTGGTTATCTTAGCTTCTCTTGCTGTTTCTGAGATTTTAAAATTTATCTTTGCTCGCCCGAGACCTTTCGTTGCGATTACCGAGTTCGCCCCACTTTTTACATTTGGAGGAATAGATTCTTTTCCTTCAGGACACGCTACTGTTTTTTCAGCCCTAGCTACAGCCGTGTATTTTGAGAACAAAAAACTCGGAATATTTTTTATTCTGTGTGCTCTTTTTATGGGAATAGCCAGGGTTGTTGCAGGAGTTCACTACCTGGTAGATATTTTGGCTGGATTTTTAATTGGTTTCCTACTTGTCTTTTTAAGCTACAAATTTATAGGTAAATTAAGAAACAAGTCTTAAAAAAGTGAAGATTGAAGGTTTTTATCGATAAGTGTACAATATAGTCCATGTTTAAGAAAAGAATGTTAGGTTTATTGGTGTTGCTGATTGGCGCTACAATCGGTTATTTTATTTATAATTCAACACAAGGTTTGGGAGGGTCAGCAGAAAGTAAATATGATTTTAAACTAGGACTCGATTTATCAGGCGGAACAAGTCTTATTTATCGAGCGGATGTAACAAACATTGATCAAAGTGAAGTAAAAGACGCGATGGAATCTCTTCGTGATGTTATCGAAAGACGCGTAAACTTATTCGGTGTATCTGAAACTAGCGTAACTGTCCAAGAAGCTAGTTTTACTAACGAAAGTGAAAATCGAATTATTGTCGACTTGCCGGGTGTAACCGATATCGAAAAAGCGGTCTCTATGATTGGGCAAACTCCATTACTTGAATTTAAAACAGAGCGACCAAAAGGCCCAGAACAAGATAAACTTATAGCAGACATAGAAGCTATAAAAGATAAAATTATTTCTGGCGAAGTTCAGATCTCGGCCGCCCAAGATCCATACTTCGTTTCAACCCCACTGACTGGAAGATATTTAGAAAAAGCGACCCTCTCATTTTCTCAAGGAGGAATGAGCGGAGGAAGTGCTGTTGGCGGTGAGCCGATGGTGGTTTTAAAATTTAACAAAGAAGGTTCTGATTTATTCGAAAAAATAACAAAAGAAAATGTCGACAAGTTAGTTGCTATATACCTCGATGGCGCTCCGATATCAACACCAGTTGTTAGAGAGGCGATCACCGGAGGTGAAGCAATTATTTCTGGAAACTTTACCCCCGAAGAAGGGAAGCAACTTGTTGGAAGACTAAACTCAGGGGCTCTGCCTGTTCCGATTGAACTTATCTCAACTCAAACAATCGGACCAAGTCTTGGAGCGGAAGCAATCGACGCCGGAGTCTATGCTGGATCAGTTGGATTTTTGATTCTAGCTATACTGCTTTTGATCTGGTATAGAATCCCAGGACTTGTTGCTGTATTTTCTCTTGCGATTTACGCACTTATTATGTTTGCTCTGATTAAACTAATACCCGTTACTCTAACAGCTGCCGGTATTTCTGGACTTATTATTTCTATTGGTATGGCGGTGGACGCAAATATTTTAATTTTCGAAAGAATGAAAGAAGAGATGAAGCTGGGGCGATCGGTTGCTACTGCCATTGAAAATGGTTTTGATAGAGCATGGCCATCGATTCGAGATGGCAACCTTTCGAGTATGATTACGGCAGTTCTTTTGTTCTGGTTTGGAACTTCACTCATCCAAGGATTTGCACTTACTTTCGGTCTTGGGGTTTTGGTTAGTATGATTTCAGCCATCTCTGTCAGTAAGGTGTTACTTAAATCTGTAACAGAAAAAGATAACAAAGTAACAAGATTCTTATTCAGTAACGGGGTTTTAAAATAATATGTGGGTAATAAAAAATAGAGTTATATTCATATCGATTTCAGTCCTGTTCGTGCTTGGGTCACTATTTCTCATCGCTACAAACGGGCTTCGTTTTGGAATAGAGTTCAAAGGAGGTTCTCTTACTGAAGTGGCATATATTGATGCGCGCCCGAGTGCTGCAGAGATTAATGAACGTATAGAAAAACTTTCTTTTGGGGAATTTGTTGTTCAACCAACTGAAACAAATGGTATTTTTGTTAAAACAAGAAGTCTTGAAGAATCTGAACGGGCCGCTCTCATAAGCGCGCTTAGCCTAGATGGGCAAGAAAAGATTACTCAAAAAGCGTTCACGTCTATTGGCCCGTCAGTTGGAAAAGAGCTTCAGAAAAAGTCGATAATAGCGCTTATCGTTGTTTCATTTGCGACGATCCTCTTCATTGCTTATGCGTTTAGAGGTGTTTCAAAACCGGTTTCTTCTTGGAAATATGGAATCATAGCTATCATAACTTTGGTTCACGATGTTATTGTCGCGACAGGTGTATTTACCTTGATGGGGTCTGAAGTCGATACTTTGTTTGTGGTCGCACTTCTTACTATCCTCGGACTTTCAGTGAATGATACAATCGTCGTATTCGATCGAGTTCGAGAAAATATAACAAGAAAATCATCACCCGACTTTAAAGAGGTTGTCGGTAAAAGTTTGGACGAAACATATGCAAGATCTATCAATACCTCACTTTCTACGATAATTGTTTTGCTTGCACTGTTTTTCTTTGGACCAGAATCAACAAAAGTCTTTGCGATGACCTTGGCAGCCGGAATGTTTTTTGGGTCATATTCTTCAGTGTTCTTAGCAAGCCCGCTTCTGGTTTTGTTTGAGCCAAAAGAGAGTGCGAATCAAGATTAATAATTTAAAACTTACTATGAAAAAAATATTTCTTACAGTTTTTTTAAGTCTTTTGATTTTACAAACTAATTTTGTTTTAGCAAAAGACGGGGAGGTTGTAACAGAAGAAAAAAATCCATCGATAACGATACAGTTTAATGATATAGATGAATTATCGAAAGAATGGAGTGATGTAGAAAAAGAATTTGATAATAAAGAAATAAATATAAATTACAAAGACGCGGGAGGTTTGGGTGGATTTGTAGGAGTTATGCTAATCTTTGTATTATTTATCGTTCTTGTTTGTCTCGCGGCACTTATTTTCTGGGTTCTTATGCTCATACACGCTATTTCAAAGCCAATAAAAAGCAAAGCAGTATGGATCTTGATACTTTTGATTTTTGGAATCATCGGAGCAATTATCTATTATTTTGCAGTGAAAAGAGAATTTAACAAAAAAGAAGAAGTAGTTCACGCCGAAAAAGTAGACGAAAATAAATAATTTTTATCAAAAGACCTTGTTTTGCAAGGCCTTTTGATTGTTGTCAAATAAGTGTTTTTTTGGTATACTACCCCTCGTTACTCATAGTTGTTTCGTCACTGGCGAAACTTATAAAATATGACAATTTTACTTATAGTTTTGGGCGTTTTGGTTTTGTGGGTTATTTTTACTTATAATTCATTTGTAAACCTTGTAGCCAATGTTAAAGAGGCTTGGGCTGATATTGATGTCCAACTAAAAAGAAGATACGACCTTATCCCAAACCTTATCGAAACAGTTAAGGGTTACGCAGCTCACGAGTCAGGAGTTTTTGAAGCAGTAACGAAAGCTAGAGTTTCTGCGATGTCAGCCGAAGCCTCTGGAAATCCAGCGGAAATTGCTAAGTCTGAAAACATGCTCGCCGGAACACTGAAGTCCCTTTTTGCAGTTGCTGAAAGCTATCCAGATTTAAAAGCAAATACAAACTTTCTAGAACTACAAAGAGAGTTAGCTGATACAGAAAACAAAATCCAGGCTGCTCGAAGGTTCTATAACAACAATATCAAACATCTATCAATAAAACTTGAAACATTTCCAAGTAATATTATAGGTAAGATGTTTGGATTTAAGGCAGAAAAGTTCTTTGATCTAGATGGAAGTCCGGAAGAAAGAGAGAATGTAAAAGTGAAATTTTAATAGATAAAATATAAAATAATATGGAAAACGCAAAACAAACAAAAGGTGGATTAATCGTACTTATTGCACTTGTTATCTTAACAGTTGTTTTCTTTGTAACTAAAAAAGCAAAAGATGAAGTTGTCGTAAACAGTGACGAGTTAACAGAAGTTGATCCACTAGTTGGATCAGAATCAAGTGCAAATATTTACGTACCGATGCCAGCTGATGGGGAATGGATGCCAAAAGAAGTTTCTGAAGACAAGCTTACTTTAGATATTCCTTCCGGATACTATGTCTCACGACCAAGAATAGGAGACTGTGATGTAACTTCAATCTCAACTGTTTCTGACAATGGAAAGCCAGTTTCAATCGCTCTTGTGTATAATGTAGGATGTTCAAACACAGATCTACAAACAAACGCGGCACAATCAATCGAGAAAAATGGTTATATTTTCCGAACAAACTACACTTCACCTTCAGTGATTGCAGTTTTCGAAAGAATGGTAAATTCAGCTAAATAATATTAAGTGGGTATAAAGTAGTGCTTAGTAAGTAGAGTAATAAAAAAGCCCCACCGAAGGTGGGGCTTTTTTATCCCCATTCATCTATAAATTCTATTGCCAAAGACTATCAGTAAACGGTAAAATAGACGTATTATAAAAAATAAACTTTATTACAATGGATAAAAAATTAACACTAGGGCTATTTGCTCTACTATTTATAACTTCAGGAGTTCAAAGTCTCGCTATTTCAAAAATTCAAGCAAATAAAGTGGCGAAAAATTCAACAGTCGCACTTGCTACTTCTTCTAATCAACAAGCTACTGCTAGTTTATATGATTACACAACTACACTAGAATCATCCGATCCATCAGTTCCAACTCCACAGGGGTATATGGTTAATCCACGTGGAGAATGTTCATTTTATTTAGACAGAGGCAATTATAGAGTTTTTTTTACCGGCGGTGTTGTTCTTGATGGAGGTGCAAACAGCGATAGCACTGAACATCGGGGTTGTGGTGGGGCGAGTGTGAGTAGCGTTCGTCGTAACGCTATAATTACTGCTCCGGTTGACCTAATCGTCACACTTCCTTCAATAGATTCAAAAGATAGAAATATGATTGCCTCTGGAGGTGTAGTAACTGTTATGCAGTTCAAGCTTGCTCTTTTAGGATATATGAACTTCGACCAGATCTCTGGTAATCTTGATGAAACGACAAAAAGCGCAGTCATGACTCTTCAAAAAAGTACAGGCTTGTCAGCAACGGGTAACCTCGATACCAAGACTGCGACAGCTCTTGATCTAGCTATCTCTAAGTCTGGAGTACTTTCTACTTCTACAGATGGTACATTTATCTCTAAGTAAAATTTAAATAGTAAAGAAAAACAGTCCGAAAATCGGGCTGTTTTTCTTTACTAAATTTTGGTAAAATGTGACTATTATGCAAACACTATATACTCACGAAAATTCAAATATTAGAAAGACTTGGTTTCTTATAACCACGTTTCTTGTTGTTGTGATTGTTCTGGGTTGGTTTTTGAGTATCTACTTTGGTTCACCAGATATTCTCTACATCGCTATTGTATTCGCCTTTTTTCAGGTTTTCTTTTCATATTGGTTTTCTCATAAAATAGTTTTATCGATGACTGGTGCGAAAGAGGTTAAAAGGGAAGAGCACAGAGATTTGTGGAATGTTGTTGAAAACCTTTCCATAACTGCGGGACTTCCGATGCCAAAACTCTATATCATAAACGATCCTGTTCCGAACGCTTTTGCGACCGGAAGAGATAAAAAACACGCCGTTGTTGCGGTAACAACAGGGCTTCTAGAACGACTTGATCGTACAGAGCTTGAAGGCGTTATTGCTCACGAACTTTCTCATATTGGAAATAAAGATATGCTAGTATCAACACTCGTGGTTGTTTTGGTTGGATTTATAACACTTCTATCAGATATGTTTTTACGAGCTCAAATGTTTGGTGGAAATAGAGATAATGACCGAAGTGGTGGCGGGCAAGTCCAGTTGGTTCTGATGGTTGTCGGTATTGTTTTGATGATTCTCTCACCTATCATCGCAACACTTATCCAGCTTTCTATTTCACGTAAAAGAGAGTTTCTTGCTGACGCTTCAGGTGCACTTCTAACTCGTTATCCAGAAGGCTTAGCAAAAGCTTTAGAAAAAATATCAGCTTCTCCTGGAAAGATGCAAAAGGCGAACCACGCCACAGCTCACCTTTTCATTTCAAATCCATTTGGTAAAGAAGGCAAAAATAATTGGTTCACAAATCTCTGGGCAACACATCCACCAGTGGAAGAACGTGTAAAACGACTTCGCGCTTCTGATTAATCTATGAAATTTTATTTTGCTTCTCGAATAAAAAACAAAGAAAAGCTTTTGAAGTTCTCTAAAATTTTAGAGAAAAACAATCACAAAGTTGTTTCTTCATGGATGAATGTAGGATCTTTAAAACCTTATTCAGAAAATCAGCAACAATCTCGCGCCATGGCTAAAAAGATAGAAGGGGATATTAAAAAATGTGATATTTTTGTTTTAATAAGCGACAAGGCTGGAACAGACATGTTTGTTGAGCTTGGTATTGCGATTTCTCTTAAAAAGAAAATTTATATTGTAGGCAAATGGAACAAACGCTCTCTTATGCATTTTCATCCCCATGTAAAACATGTGGATGCTTTAAATACTTTGTTTAAAAATTAAAACCCACAATTTGTGGGTTTTAATTTTCTCTTGCTCTTATTTCTTTTAAATCAATCTCTACATCATCGAGGAGATTTTTAAGTCTGTCTTGATCATCTATATCTAACTTCTCTAACTCGTTACCGAGTATTTCATATATTACTAAAACTTCTTTTGGGTTTGCAGCCATTTCCTCTAATGTATCTCTCGGAAAAGCTTGAGAAAGTATTATTTCTAAATCACTTTCTATCTCTGGCGAAAATCCAGAAACTCGAATTTTTGCAATCCAGCTGTTTATCTTTTTCTCAAGGATCCTACCAGGAGTAAGATCCATGTGTTTTTCATATTTTCCATCCATATTGTTAGTATATCATTTTCTGGCGGAGACTGGGAGTTCGATCCTTACAGGATCAGTACCCCAATTGGAGATTTTGTTTCCTTTTAGTCACAAAATCTGCTCAATCGGGCTTCAAATCTCCTACGAAAGTTTCCCAAACTTTCTCTTAAAAAACCTAAAGGTTTTTTACTCCTGCGGAGACGGGGAGATTTGAACTCCCGAAGGCTTTGACACCTTGCTACCTTTCCAAGGTAGTGCACTAGACCGCTATGCGACGTCTCCAAATTTTGGTAAGATAAACTTATTAAAAGTTTAAATATAATTAGTATGTTAAAGGAATTCAAGGAATTTGCAATGAAAGGGAATATGATTGACTTGGCTGTTGGTATTGTTATTGGTACTGCTTTTGGAACCGTTGTGAAGTCTTTGGTTGACGACGTGATAATGCCAATCGTTTCCGGCCTTTTAAGCCTTCCAGATTTTAGTAATCTTTTTTTAATTTTGAAAAATCCAACGGATACTGTCTTCACTTCTGTAACAGTGGCTCGTGAAGCCGGGGCGTCTGTCTTTGCATACGGTTTGTTTATTAACGCCCTGATCGCCTTTGCTCTCGTGGCATTTGCTTTATTTATTATCATAAAAGCAATAAACAAACTTAAAAGGAAAGAAGAAGAAAATCCAACACCAAAAGCACCAACAGAACTCGATGTTTTGAAGGAAATCAGAGATTCTTTAAAGAAATAAGCTAAAATCCAGAACCTGCATGGGTTATGGATTTTTGGTATAATACCGATATGTTTGAATTACCAAAATTAAAATATAGTTACGACGCCCTAGAACCTCACATTGATGCAAAAACGATGGAGATTCATCACACGAAGCATCACCAAACCTATATAGAAAAATTAAACAAAGCGATTATTGGAACAGAATGGGAAAACAAAACTATCGAAGAAATTCTTAGTAATATTTCAAAGCTTGAACGACCAATCAGAAACAATACAGGTGGTCACTGGAATCACAGTTTCTTTTGGGAAATTATCGGGCCAGATGCCGGAGGTGTTCCAGCGGGAGAACTTATGGTAGCGATTGAAAAGTCGTTCGGTACGTTTCCAGATTTTAAATTAAAATTCGAAGAAGTGGCGGTGGGAATTTTTGGTTCTGGCTGGGTTTGGCTCATCGTTTCAAATGGAGAATTGAAAATAACTCAAACCCCACTTCAAGATAACCCACTTATGGATGACGCTAAAGAAAAGGGTCTGCCAATCTTAGGACTCGATGTTTGGGAGCATGCGTACTACTTAAAATACCAAAATAAACGTGCGGACTATATTAGTGCTTTTTGGAATGTGGTGAATTGGACAGAAATTTCAAGAAGATTTAACGAAGTAAAATAATATGGACCTAGAAGAAAAAAAGAAAAAGCTTTCTGAGCTTGAATATAAGGTTACTCAAGAAAAGGGAACAGAAGCGCCTTTTTCCGGTGAGCTTTTGAATAACAAAGAAAAGGGAATGTATGTCTGCAAAGTGTGTGGACAAAACCTATTTTCTTCTGATGCGAAATTTGAATCCGGTACAGGTTGGCCATCGTTTGATAAACCGGAAAATTTAGAACATTTAAAACTTATCGAAGATAATACTCATGGTATGTCTCGCACTGAGGTTCAGTGTAAAAATTGTGGTGCTCACTTGGGTCATGTATTTAATGACGGCCCAGCAACAACAGGTGAGAGATATTGCATCAATTCCTGCTCACTTGATTTTAAAAAAGATTAATAAAAACGATATGAAAATAATTACGAAGACAGAAAAAGTAACAAATAAAGAAGCTGAAACATTCCTGGATTCTTTAAACAAACAATACTTTAAATTACACAAATCATTTGAAGATTTATACTGGGTCTCATATATGGGAGACCACTCCGTCGATGATAAACTTACTGCTGCAAAAAATAAATTAAATGAGTTTCGGGCAGATATAAATATATCGAGCAAAGTAACTAAATTTTCTCAAATTTCTAACATCAAACTAAAAGAAAGATTTTTGCTATGGAAAAGATTTTTTAGTGTTTGGCAGACACCAAAAGAGTTACTTGAACTAAAAGACAAAATCATGAAGCTGGAAGCAAAAATTAAAAAAGATCAGGGTGAGTTTTCTTATGGTTATAAAGATCCAAAGACTGGTAACTTTATTCCGGCTTCAAAAGGTAAACTCAGTCTTATGGTTGGTATTGAAGATGATGAAAATATTCGAAAGGCTTCATACGAAGCTCTACAAGAATGTGCGCCACTATTTATTGAAGACTATCTTACTTATGTAGCTTTGCTCAATGAGTTCGCCCATAAATTAGGGTTTGAAGATTTTTACGCATACAAAGTTTTTGTTGAAGAAGGTATGACAAAAAAAGACCTTTTTGAAATATTTGATAATATTTTTGAAAAAACTAAATCAGCCTTTGGAGAAGTTGCTAAAATAGCAGAAGGTAATCCAAAAATGAAAAAGCCATGGAACTTCTCGTATATGATATCTGCTTCTTTTGAAAAAGAAGAAGATCCTTATTTTCAATTCGAAACAGCGCTAGATGTTTGGACTAAAACATTTGCCAATCTTGGTATTAACTTTAGAGGAAGTAAAATCAAACTAGATTTATTAGATAGAAAGGGTAAATATTCTAATGGTTTTTGTCATTGGCCAGAATTAATTAGTTTTGACGGCAATAAGAGAATTTCTGGTCAAGCGAATTTTACTTGTAACCTTGTTCCAGGAACAATAGGTGCCGGAGAAGATGGTATCCATACTTTATTTCACGAAGGTGGACACGCAGCACACTATTTAAACTCTGACATGAAAGATATATGTGTAAATAATGAATACCCGCCAGGCTCAACTGCTTGGGCAGAAACACAAAGTATGTTTATGGATACGATTTTCTCAAGTATTGAATGGAAAACGAGATATGCTAAAAATAAAGATGGTAAAAGTTATCCATTTGATTTATTTGAAAGAAAATTGGAAAAACTACACGCCTTTTCACCTCTTCGTATGATGGGAATTATGAGTGTCATGTATTTTGAGAAAGAGATATATGAAACAAAAAATTTAACAAAAGAAAAAGTCATCAGTATCGCAAAAAAGGTTAGGAATAATTTTTCTGCCTTTAAATATAATTCAGTCGGTCTTTTAAATGTTCCACATATTTATTCTTGGGAGAGTACATGCTCATATCACGGTTATGGTCTTGCTGAACTTGCACTTACTCAATGGAGAGAATATTTCTTCAAGAAATATGGATATATTGTAGACAACAAAAACATTGGAAAAGAAATGTTAAAAGTTTGGAAGCTTGCTATGTCAAAAACTTTTCCTGAATTTGTAAAAATAGCCACTGGTAAAAAACTGTCTTCTGACCCGTTCGTAAAATCTATAATGAGAAGCAAACAACAAGTCATTAAAACAGCAAAAGATAGAATAGAAAAAATAAAATCTGTAAAAACTAAAAATACAAATGATATTGGTGCAAGGATAGAACTTGTTCACGGAAAAGAAAAAATAGCGAACAACTCAAAAAGCTTTGAAGCAATGGTAAACAAGTATAATACTTGGCTTTATAAACAAAAATAAAAACCTCTCAGATTTGATGTAGTATCCGAGAGGCGAACATTATTTCTTCTTCGGTTAGAGTAAATCCACCGGCCTTTGTTTTGAGTTCTTCAATATCTGAAAATGTAACCATTTTGTATTCTTTCTTGCCAATAGTTACAACGAGGCCAATACTATCATCCATAAAAAGAGAAAAGTAAAATTTTATTTTCCCATTCCTTCTTTCATTTGGAAAACGTTCCAAGGTGAAGGTGGATTTTACTGTATCCATGTGTACTTTTTTCTTATTATAAACCGACCTTAGTCCTTATGCTATAATCAGGGCATGAAAAGAGACGAACAGGCTTTCTTCGAAGGCTACAATAAGCTAAATAAAGCTCAAAAAGAGGCTGTAGACACGATTGACGGTCCGGTGATGGTTATTGCTGGTCCCGGAACAGGAAAGACTCAAATCCTCTCCCTTCGCATCGCAAATATTCTCAGAAAAACAGATACAGAATCTGATGGTATCCTTTGTCTTACCTTCACCAATTCTGGCGTGAGTGCGATGAGAGAACGTCTTCGAAAATATATTGGTGGGGCATCTTTAAAAGTTGAGGTTTCAACCTTCCATAGTTTTGCGATGAAATTCATCGAGCAAAATTTTGAAGTTCTCGGCTATGTAGAGCAACCAAAACTTATCGATGACGTCGAGGCGATATCTCTTTCTGATTTTATTTTATCTAACAATGAATGGGAACACCTCACCACTCGTACAAATAAGTCTCTTTACTTTCGCGATATCAAGTCCCTTATTTCTCTTTTAAAACGAGAGCGTTTAAGTCCTGATGATTTTTTGCTGGAGATAAAAAAAGAAATAAATAATATTAAAAATGATGAATCAAATATTTCAACGAGAGGCGAGAGTAAAGGAAAATTAAAACAAGAAGCATTAAGAAAAATTGAAGGACTTGAACGGACACAAGAAGTTGTAAAATTTTACTCACTATACGAGTCATTAAAAAAAGAAAAAAACCTACTCGACTATGACGATGTTTTAGAAGAACTTGTCAGACTTGTAGAAATATCTCCCGATGCTCGTGACGCTATCAGAGAAAAATATCTTTACGTGCTTGTTGATGAACATCAAGATTCTTCGGGAGTACAAAATGATTTCTTGTCGCGTGTCTGGGGTGATGTTGAGTCCCCTAATATTTTTGTTGTCGGTGATGACCGTCAACTCATTTTTGGTTTCGGTGGAGCTTCACTTTCATATTTTGAAGGATTTAAAGAAGTCTTTAAAGGTTTGAAGCTGATAACACTCACTGAAAATTATCGTTCAACACAAAAGATTTTGGACGTAGCGGACACACTCCTTAAAAGTTCTTTGTCAGAGGCCAAGCTTCTTTCTCAAAACAAAGATGCTCACCCTCTTCGTATTATCGAAGCAGAGTATCCCAGGGATGAGATTCTTCGAGCCGGACTTGAAATAAAAGAAAAGATTGAAAAAGGGATGGATCCAAGCGAGTGTGCGATTTTAGTTCCTAAAAATAGAGAAGTTCGAAGTGCTATAAAAGTTTTGGAGGATCTTGGACTATCGGTTGCTTCAAGCGGATCAGCCAAATTATTTACTGATCCTGAGGCGATAGATTTCATAAAAATTCTTGAGGCACTAGCCTCCCCAGAAACACCGCACATTGTCGCACCGCTTTTACTTTCGCCAATATCGAGAATCCCAACCCTCTCTGCCCACAGATTTTTAGCAAAATATGAACCTCGAAAACTTACACTAACTAAACTCCTCGCTCTCAGCATGGAAGATGAAGAAGTTGACGAAAGTATTGGAGAATTTGGTAAACTCTTAGCGGTGTTCTTAGAAGAGTCTAATCTAGGAGATATTCATAGTCTTATCCAAAAAGTTGGTGAAGAATTTCTGATTAAAACAGCAAGGGATCATAAAGAATTAACGAAACGTATTGAGATTATTCGGACACTTCTTCATCTAGTTATTTCTGAAGTCGAGAAAAATCCAAAATTAAATCTAAATGATTTTCTTTTGTTCATTGATCGCTTGAAAGAATACGACACCGACATTCCCTTGGCTGTTTTCGAATCAGATAGCGGAGTTAAGGTTATGACGCTCCACAGTTCAAAAGGTTTAGAGTTTGAATCAGTGTACATCTGTCATCTTGATGAAAAAAATCTTTTAGGGAAAAAGAATGCTTCTTTTACGCTTCCAGAAAAAATAAAACAAATGGAACATAAAAAAGATGAAGAAGTAGTGAAGCGTGAGCTGTATGTTGCTATAACCCGTGCGAAAAAATATTGTACACTTTCATATTCAGTGTCGAGTTATACTGGCGCACCCTTAGAGATGAGCCATATTATATCTGATTTACCTGCAGAGCTTTTTGATCGAGAATCTTTTAGAGATAATGAAAAGTATATTATGAGTCAGGGGATAGATATGTTTGTGAAAAGTGGTAAAAAGTTTGAGGATCCGGTAACGAAAATTAAGTTAGCAGAATTGGTGAAAGATGAATATCACAAACATAAAATCGCAGTAACTCACCTAAACAATTTCTTTGAATGTCCTTGGAAGTGGTATTTCAGGAATTTTTTAAAGCTTCCAGAGCCTCAAACGATGAGTTTGGAATTTGGGAATTTGGTTCATGGAACTCTCGAAAAAGTATTGAAGAAAAAAATAAAGCCAAATACTTCATCGATTAAAAAAGCTATTGAAGAAAAAGCCGAAAAACTTCGTGGTTTTACGGAAACGGAAATTTCTCGTATGAAAAAAGAAGCAGAAAGTCTAGTCATGAGTTGGATAGAAAAAAGATTGCCAAATCTTGCTGAGGTATATGAAAGTGAAAAGTCTATTTTTTACCGCGATGCAGATTTTGAACATCTTCAAATAACAGGGAAGATAGATTTAGTTGAAATGATAGAAGAAGGCACTGTAAGAGTAACAGATTTTAAAACTGGTAGTGTTAAGAAAAAAGGAGAGATTGAAAAAGATACAGAAGAAGGTCGAATGTCGAACTATCGTCGCCAACTTGCGATGTATACATATCTCATCGACAGGACTAGTCAAGGCGAAACACACGTTTTGGAATCACGACTTGAATTTTTAGAAGGCGAAGGTCAAAAAGACGCGATGTATGTAACCACGATCGGCCTAGAAGATGTGAGAGCTCTCACAAAAGATATAAACGACTTTGACCAACTTCTTTCAAATGGAGATTGGGTAAACCGTGAGTGTAATTTTAAGCCGTGGAAGTCAGGTGAAGTCTGTGAGTATTGTAAGCTTGCAGAGATTTACAAGAAGCAGTAAACTTCCAAAGACCTAAAAATTTATGAAAAAACTGGTAAATACTAAATCAAAAGAAGAGCTTTTACAGGCTATTGAAAAAGAAGATTTTCGACGTAAAACTCTTTCTTTCTATAAATATGTAAAAATTGCTGACCCAAAAGCAATGCGGGATTTTCTCTTTGCTAATTTTGAAAAGCTCGGTTGTCTTGGAAGAATTTATATCGCGAAAGAGGGAATCAATGCGCAGATGAATGTGCCAGAAACAAACTTTGAAATGTTTAATACCTTTATCCAATCCATTCCAGAATTTGCTGGTGTGCCATATAAGATCGCCGTTGAAGAACGTGGTCAATCAAGCTTCTTAAAACTTATTGTAAAAGTTCGTCCAAAAATTGTTGCAGATGGACTCGATGATGAAACATTTGATCCAGGAAACACTGGTGAGTACGCTACGGCAGAAGAAGTGAATGCAATGATAGACAAAGGTGTAACTGTGATAGACATGAGAAATTTCTATGAAGCTGAAATCGGGCATTTTGAAAACGCAAAGATTATGCCGGTAGATACATTTCGAGAGCAACTTCAAAAAGTTGATGAAATGTTTCGTGATGAAAAAGATGAAGAGATTTTGCTGTACTGCACGGGAGGAATCAGATGTGAAAAAGCTTCAGCGTGGATGAAGCACAATGGTTTTAAAAATGTTAAACACGTTAAGGGTGGAGTTATTAATTACGCTCACCAAGTAAAAGAAAAAGGTTTGCCAAATAAATTTTTAGGAAAAAACTTCGTCTTCGATGAAAGACTCGGTGAAAAAGTGGGCGACGAGATAATCTCAGTGTGTCATTTGTGTGATAAAAATAAAACAGACGAGCACCGACATTGTAAAAATAAAAATTGTCACGTGCTTCACTTGTCGTGTGATGACTGTCTACATAAATTAAAAGGATATTGTTCAGCTTTCTGTAAAGTTTGCGATAAACTTCCAGCTAAAATGAACAGCTTCTTGATCAGACGAGATCGAAAACAAGAACATGGGAATCAGTATAAGAAAAATTACCTTCGGCGAATAGAAGGTAAAGTAAAAAGATAATTAAAAAGACCGGCGCCAGAGGCGCCGGTCTTTTATTTTACTGAACAGCTACACTAAAGTTTTTTGTCGTAGATAGCCCAGAAGATGTGTTGGTTATTACTATCGGAACATTATAGTTTCCAGGAGGTGTACTTGGTCCAAAATAAACTTGTGGACCAAATATTCTTTCATCGTCAGGTGATAAATTAGAAATGAAAGTTGTAAGACTTGTGGCGCTGAAGTTATTTGGCACCACGCTTCCTGGCAAACCTTGTCCCAAAGTTACAGTGAAATTTGAATTAGGGCAAGACAAGTAGTCGTAGTTAGTTAAATGTAACCAAGTATTAAATACGGAGCCTGGAGCTATTGTTGTTAATGTCGGATACCACTCGTTTACTTTCGGCGCAAGTCTTTGGCAAGTGAAACTCGGGTTCATTGTTACTTGGAATTTTCTAGTATTCGTACTATTTGAAGGGAGAGTGGTAACAGAAAGTCCATATCGTGGCTCAGAATATGTTTGTCCAGGATTGAGGCTCACTTGGTAAGGATTAGCAGAAGTTCCAAGATTGGGAGCATTTCTTAAATACATTATTTTTGCATTTTTTGGATTTAGTTGTCCGCCCAAACTACTATCAAAACCTTCTTTGTAAATAAATATCCCTTGTTGATTTTCTGCGATGTTGTGTGGTGGAACCTCACCTCCACCCCCTCCACCTAGAGCTGGAGTGTTAAGACCGGCGTCATATCCTATTGCTTGTCTGAACTCTATCCAGATCGGAGTTTTACTTGATGCACTACTTGGCTTTATTCTGTAAGCTTTTGTGCTGTTTATGGTTCCGAGTATTGGAGACGGAGGAAGGGATTCCAGGTTGCTAATAGTGTATGTTCCAGATTGTGTAATTGTCCTTATATCAGAGCTCGATAACCAATTAAGTTTAGATTTTGCCCAAGCACTAAAGTGAAGTCCGATAGTATCGTACGCCATCGTGTCATAGTAATTTCCAAGACCTATTTCTTGGCAGTTATCTGTTGGAAGTGTTCCCTCACACTTTAATCCGTGTGCATGTTGAAGTCCTAAAGCATGACCGAACTCGTGAATGAGTACATGTTCAAGGTTGTTTGGGATGGTGCTCGTATTCATACTCTCTGACATTTGAGAGCTTTGCTCCATCCACGAACCTTCGCCCGCATTGACCCATGTTATTGTTTTGTTATAAGTCACTCCGTTAATAAGATAAGGTTGTGGTCCAGTATTTGAGCTTCCATATACAGAATATCCAGGACACATCGTGATGATTACAATGTTTCCATAATTATTCAAATCAATACCTTCACTTGCGATGAATGCACCTAAATCATTTTGTGGGTCTGCTTGGCATACATCACTTTGAGTAATATTTCTTTGAATAGTATACCAACCGAAAACATCTCCGGTTATAGACTGTCTGTTGTATGACGCTTCTCTAAAATAATTTTTGAAATCGCCATTCTCGAACATCATATTATTTGCATCTGCATTAGAAAAAGGTTCGCTCGCCGTGTTTAAGTAATTTACGAGAAAGACTGCAACCTTTTTAGGTTTCGCTTTTGAAGGGATTATCGTTCCAACCTTCTTTTCTTCAACAGATTCTTTTACTCCATCAAAAACTTCTCCCAAATACTCGGCTTTTTTTAAAGTAACTTTTCCTGTTTTAATATCTAAGCTACCAGTGACGTTATACATCCCAGCAGATATTTCAGTCGCTACATTATCAACAGTAAATTCATAACCTTTTCCATCAACAAAAATTTTTTGCTCTATATTGCTTGTAAATTTAGAAGTAGAGCCTTTTATATTTTCTCCAAAATTTTCTTTTACTGTTAAGCCAATAATCCTTTGACCAGAAATATCTTTTGTTGTAGGTTGAGTCGTCACTTTTGCCACCGCAGCTTGCTGATTTCTCATATTAGCCAGAACAGGACTTATCGAGATGATCGTTATGCAAACAATAGAAGCGATAAGTGCACCAAAAAGCAAAACTTTTTTATTAGATGTTTTTTCCATACCAATATTGTACAGTGAAAGTTTTTAAAATCCAATAAAAATGTGTATTTTGTCAAACAATGTAATCTCTTACTTTTTTCTTAGCAAAAATCGAATAAATTTCTTAACCTGCCTGCCGTTAGGCAGGCGATATATTTTAAGCGTCGAAGAACTTTAATTTAAAAAGAAAACACCCGCGAAGGCGCTTTCCTGCGAGCGTGTCATCGTCTCTTCTTATTTAGTTTTTGGTTTTCTCTGTAAAACCAAAAGTGTAGCAAAAAATACTACAAGTATGATTGACATACCAATCACATCATCCTTTGCTGTAATACCTAATTCAAGAATTACTCCAGCAGCAATTCTTACAGAAATGCTAATAACTGAGGCGATCAGAAACTTTTCAGTCTTGCTCATAGGGTACATGGTTTTTATTTAACTACTTTATACTTGGTTTTTAAACAAAGGTCAAGCTTAAATTACTTCTTTTAAAAAGACACTTTTATTGGTATATTTAGACAATGGAAAAAGGTAAAGAGCATCCTTTGCAGATACTCACATCCGAAGCTATTCGGGTATTTTCTAATATAGGATTTGAAGTTTCTATGGGCCCTGAGCTTGAAGACGAATGGCATAACTTCGATGCCTTAAATGTTCCGAAAGATCACCCAGCTCGTGATATGCAAGATACGTTCTATATCAAAAACAAACCTGGGTTTGTTCTGAGAACCCACGCTACGAATTCAACAGCTAGGTCTCTTGAGGCTTTAGTAAAATCTGGAAAGTCAGAAGGTGCGTTTATTTCTGTTGGAAAAGTTTTCAGAAATGAAGCAACAGACGCAACTCACGAAATGCAATTCTTTCAAATCGACGGATGTATGATTGGTCCGAAAGTAAGTTTGGCAAATATGAAAGCAGTGCTTTTAGAATTTTATAAAACAGTGCTGGGTCCTGATGCTGATGTTGAATTCCGTCCAAGTTTTTTTCCATTCACCGAGCCTTCAGTCGAGATCCATACGAAGTTTAAAGGTAAGTGGCTTGAGATGATGGGCGGGGGAATGATTCATCCAGAAGTTTTAAAAAATGTCGGACTTGATCCAGAAAAAGTCCAAGGCTTCGCTTTTGGTGGAGGACTCGACCGTGTCGCGATGGTAAAATGGCAAATCCCTGACGTCAGATATTTTTATCAAGGAGATCTAAGAATAAATCAATTCTAAGTTAGTTATAAAGTTGAAAGTCTTTAAAGTTATAAAGTAAAAAAATGAAAATAGAGAGATTTGAAGAAATAATATCCTGGCAAAAATCAAAAGAGCTAACTCTACTTATTTATTCTGGTTTTAAAAATTGCAAAGACTTTTCTTTTAAAAATCAAATTGAAAGAGCCTCGATTTCAATAATGAACAATATAGCTGAGGGTTTTGAAAGACAGACAAATAAAGAATTTAAAAATTTTCTTTATATTGCTAAAGGTTCTTGTGGAGAAGTTCGCTCAATGTTAGGAATTGCCATAGATTTAAATTATATTGATAATCTGACCCACGAAAAACTAGAGAACAAATAAATTGAAATTTCAAAATTATTATCCGGATTTATAAAAACTTTATAACTTTACAAACTTTATAACATGAAACTTAGTTACAATTGGTTAAAGTGGTATGTTCCTGAAATTCCTACTCCAGAAAAACTGGCAGATGTTTTTACATATCATCTTTGTGAAGTGGACGGGATGGAAACATGGAACGACCCAAACTCGTCTGGATACGAACGGGCAAGCGACACTATCTTTGATTTAAATATTTTACCAAACAGAGCCCACGATTTACTCTCACATAAGGGTGTAGCAAAAGAATTATCTGGGCTTTTAAATATTCCTTTCAATGATCCAACTCCAAAGTATAAAATCCCTGAATCAAAAGAAACGAATCTTAAAATAAATATAGCAACAGAAAAATGTCGAAGATATTCGGCGCGAATTATTCGCGGGATTAAAATCGGTCCGTCTCCGGAATGGGTAACGCTACATTTAGCCTCTGTCGGTCAGCGAAGCATCAACAATGTTGTCGACGCGACAAATATAACGATGTATGACTCTGGTCAGCCAACTCACGCTTTTGATATGTCAAAAGTAAAAGGCGATATAACTATTAGAAATGCGAAAGCCGGAGAAAAAATAACTATACTTGGCGGAGAAGAAAAAGAGCTTTTAGAATCTGATATAGTGATTGCTGACGATGAAGGCGCTTTAGCTATTGCGGGAGTTAAAGGAGGAATAAAAGCCGAAGTAGATGAAAATACAACAGACGTGATCATCGAAGTTGCAAATTTTGATCCAATATCGGTTCGAAAAACTGCACGGCGACTTGGTATTTTTACTGATTCAACAAAGAGATTTGAAAATGATTTATCTCCCGTTTATGTTTTGCCGGCAATGGTGGAACTCTCGGCACTTTTTGTCGAAAATTTCCCAGAGGCAGTCTTTGAAGAAATTGTAGACATTTATCCAACTCGTGAAAAGTTTGAAGTAAAAAGAAAAATAGTTATTTCTCAAAAAGATTTGAATAGAATATTAGGAGTGGAGTTCGATGTCGCGACGATCACAACCGCTGTGATTTCTCTTGGTTTTGATTACAGTGAGACAAATGGAATCTTCCAGATTTTTATCCCTCTAGAGCGACTCGATTTAAATGTAATGCAAGATTTAGTAGAAGAAATCGGCCGAGTGATCGGGTATGACAAGGTGATACCGGTGATGCCAAAGATTTCTACAAAGCCAAAAATAAACGAAACATTCGCGAAGATTTTTGCTGTGCGAGAAAAACTTCTATCAGATAGATATTCTGAAGTGATGACATATACGTTTGGCAAAAAGGGTGAAGTAGAAGTAGCTAGGGGCGCGAAAGGGAAATCACACCTACGAACAAATCTAATAGACGGACTAAAGGAAAGCTATGAGATGAATCGTTTGAATGCCGGAGTTTTAGGAGTAGATGAAATAAAAATTTTTGAAGTAGGAAATGTTTTTTCAAATGGTCAAGAGTTACTTCACGTTGCAACAGCAGATAAAAAGGGAATTAAAGAAGTTAGTGTTAATGAATTTATGAAAAAAAATAATCTAGATATCTCCGACTATAATTTTCCTAATCACTATCCACAAGCTACTAGTCACTTTAAAGAGTGGTCAAGTTTCCCGTTTATCGTTCGTGATATTGCAGTTCTCATACCAAATGAAACTGATAAAAAAGAAATTGAAGATATTTTAAAAGATGCAAAGCTTTTGGGTGTCTCACCGAGACTTGTCGACGTATATCAAAAAGATTATAAAACTTCTTACGCTTACAGACTTGTATTTCAATCACATGAAAAGACATTAACTGACGAAGAAGTTCTGCCGATCATGGAAGAAATCTATACAAAGATAAAAGAGAAGGGATTTGAAGTGAGATAGTGAAAAGCCCCGCAACGTAGTTAGCGGGGCTTTTTCTCATCCGTATTTACTACGGACGAAGTCTCTCGTAATAGACGAGAGAAATTAGTGTTATTAAGAACAATGTCCTGAGGTAATTTTGGGCGGTTTTCATCTTGCAGGATATTGGTTCAAGGACAAATATATAACAAATTAAGTTTTTGTCAATATCACTAAAAACCCTAGAAAAATAAGTCTTAAATAAAGAACTGGGGAAAAGCTTGCTTTTTTTACTATACGTGGTATAATATAACCAAACAAAAAACCCAGCCCATGAAAAAGCTCATTCCAACTTTGGCGCTTTGCTTTTGCATGGCTCCATATATCACGTCCGCACAAGAACAAGCGAACACTTTCGGCAACACAGAGCATCTGGAGATGATGCATACTCCGCCTATCGATACTATCGATCAATCTGGCCGATTCCTCGGACAAACGTTTACGCTTGATAGTAGATCGTTTGTCGAAAGTGTTAGTTTTGCTGTGTTTGAGTGGTATAGCCTCTATGACCACACTGGAACGCTGACCTTCTACGCTGATCAAGCTTTTGGAGAAGTTCTCTTCACATCAGAAGTGAATTTCCCTGGACTCGCAAGGTTTGTTGAAGATCCTACGCTTCTCGAAGGGAATTCTGCAAGTTACCTTGTGTCTCACTGGGACTCTCTTCTGCTGAGCCCTCTGTTTGGGGGAGAGATATCCTTCCAAGATATCGCTACTACGTTCCCAGTGAACCAGATTTTTGACCCTGGAACTATCGTCGTGGTTATGGAGCTCAACAGCTACAACAGTATAGATCGATCCCCAGTCTTCATGACATTTCCTAACTGTGTTGGCTTCTGGTGTACAAACCAGATAGACCCATACGAAGGAGGAGAGATGGTTACGGACGAAGTATACAACTTCTTCCTGAACTCGAATGAGTCAACTCCGATGATGGATTTGCCATTTGAAGTGAAAGTTCGTCAAGACATCTCAACCACGGTCTCAGAATTTTCTGTTCCGATACGGAATGGAGTTATGGTGGTTCCAGATGATTGGACCAATGGTTCACTTCTTGTTGCCGATGTTCTCGGACGCGAAATTGCATCGACTTCGTCACTTGTTGGCGGACAGATGATCAATGTTCCTACGGGCCAAGCTCTTATCGTCACACTTATCAGCAAAGATGGTGTACGAAAAACAGCGAAGGTTTTTGTGGGGCATTGAACCACAACTCAGAACCCTTTTCCACACGGAGAAGGGTTCTTTTTTATGGTAAAATTAGTTGTTAATTCATTATGAAAATTTCAGCAAACCTTAAGAAAATAAGTACTTTTTTACTTGCGGTTTTTCTTG
>JACCDG010166010.1_pt1 | contig 28160 bp, 25 predicted proteins | sample 7442471 | NCBI WGS metagenome assembly JACCDG01 (sample SAMN15323444, study PRJNA562643) | freshwater metagenome | isolation source: river surface water | place: USA:Blue River Watershed | collected 2017-08-17 | reverse complement strand
TTGACCTTTTTGTGTTAATATTTCCTCAATCAGCGCGTCTCTTTTTGCGACACTTTGAATCTTGCTCACTAGTTCTATCAAAGATGGTATTGCGGTTGGTTGATACTCACGCGCCAACAACCATGCGCTATGACCATATTGACCTTTTTCTGTTAATATTTTCTCAATCAGCGCGTCTCTTTTTACAACATCTTCAACTTTACCCACAAGCGCCATAAATTCAGAAATTTTTTGCGGATAAGCAATGACTAGATGAGGAAGGATCTTTCCATCTAATTTTACAATGCCTATATCGGTAAGTTTCATTCTTATAACTTTGATATCAATTTCTGCAAATGAAATGCCGTCAATATTATCCAATGACCTTATCAAATCTACCACGTCGATAGATGGATTATTTAGTAACTCAGGATTATGTAATAATTTTATTATTTTAATAATTAATTGATATTGTTTCATAACCCCAGTACACGCAGCTTGTAAATCTTGTTCTTGCTCTGCTTGACTATATAAACGACAACCCTTACCGCCTGGTCCCCATACAGAAACAGGAACCTTGTAACCGCTATAGTAACCATACTGCGACTGACTATATTTTTCAGGATATTTATCCAATCTAGCTTGGATATCAAGTGCTCGCAGTTGTGCAAGTAATCTTGACTCTAAATTGTCTCTAAATGCTACAACCTGACTGCTACCATCACATCGCCAAAAAAATCCCGCTAATGTTTCATTTGGTCGATTAATGACAGTTTGTCCTTCTAGTTCACTATAACTAGTTAATAATGAAGCATTCCTTTGACTTTGAATATAACTCTGCGCCTCTTGAATAGTTGCAAATGCATTTGGTCGACCATAGGTCCCGCTATCAACGCTAAAAATAGCTTTTACTCTAGCATGATTTACAACCTGTCCGTCCATAGTTTTATGAGACAAAGAATTTCTTATGCCTACAACTGCAGGATAATTATGTTGATGCCCAAAATAAACTGGGTTAAAAGCTGGATTCGAAGGATTCGCATAAGTCCAAGAATGGTACGAAGGTAATTCACCGCCCATCTCTTTCTTCCATTCTTCATAATTACGTTTTCTGCCAACTCCATTTTCAGGCATAGCATCAAAAACATCATATCTTGCCGGCTCTCCTAATCTACTCACAAGACGAACTTCATATCTTTTACTTAAGTCGCGTTCTCTTCTAAATAATGTCTTTACACCTTGTGCTTTAATTTCAGAATTAGTCATGTCATCGATAACTTGCTGCCATGCTTTTTTATCTGCGAAACCTGTAACTGTTTTAAACAAACAAGGTTGTTCTAAATATTTTTTTGCTAATTGTTCCTGTTTTAATTGTGACAATCTTCTTATAGGCACCAAATCTCGATTAACAACCCCTGTTAATATATCCAGAGAAACGCCTGCTTGTAATTTATTGTAGCTATCAGCTCACAAAATTTTATCAACCTGTTCTCCACTCAAGCGAATAACAAATTGACCACTTTCTTCTGTAACTTTAGCCTTAAGAATCCCTACTTCTTTTAGCTCTGGCTCACTCTGTAACCATTGTAAAAATTTGATAGCATCATCATAATCTTTGAATCGATGTTGTAGCATTGGTGGATTGGCTTTACCTAAAACAATATCTACATCTTTTTCTGCATAGACTTCCTGATAGATTGTTTTTTTATAATCATCTGCACTAGTAAAACTCTCACTTAACTCACCCATAGCAATCAGATAAGACTTTATAATCTCTGGTGTGAGTTTAAATTTATAAGCTAGTCCACCTTGGGTATCCAAAAAAGCTGCGAATTGTTCTACTGCAATACCACCAGCAACTAAAATATCTCTAGTGGTCTTATTGATAATGACATCTTTACCTAATAAATCATTACTAGCAAAATGCCATAAAGCTAATGAGTATTTTTCTTGCTCTGTTTGTCGCGTCGTTGATAACTGTTCATAAACTCTGGCAAACTCATCATCAAAACTCACCTCTCCACTTAATAAACGTCCTGCGTAAAGTAGAGCATTAGAAACTCGTTCTTCTATACAACCACGATCTCTGTCATATCTTAATTTATTAATTAATTCATCAGTTACATTTTGTTCCCGAGCTGTAACAATTGCAGTTTCAAATTGATAAACTAAACCTGCCAATGCTTGCCAGCCTAACTCGGGAGATTGATAATCAATATGAAAAGATACTCCATTTAGTGCTCTTAATACTTTATTCTCAAAATCTTGTTCAGCCCTATCTGCATAATGGCTTTTAATATATTCATCAGCTAAGTATGCTTGTTTATTATTTTTACAATCGATAATGCGTTTGATCAGCTCTTCATTGTCTTTAATAAACTGCATTGATTCTGCGACTAATAATGCATCTTTTAAAGATTTGTATTGCGGAGAATTGGGATCTAAAAACTCGAGCCGAGATGTCTGCTCGAGTAAAAACTCTTCTAGAGGCTCTAAAGCACGTTGGTCTGTTTGCTCTGGCATAAATCATGTCCTTATATCATTAAACGCTACAGATTTAGACCTCTATGATCGTGAAAAGTTCTTACTTTGTGTGAATATAACTTGTTGATTTAGCTTGAATGATGTTTTTTAAGATCAAAAGTCAAAAAATCATTGTTTTTTTTACCTCTTAGGCTAAAATATCTATATTATGTTTAAACGATTATTAAATATCAATAAGATAGACACGAGCGCTTTCATATTTGGTCCTCGTGGTACAGGTAAAACTCAATGGGTCAAATCAGCTTTCCCTGAAGCTTTGTATATTGATTTGTTAAATCATCGTGACTACACTCGCCTACAAGCTGATCCAACGCGCCTAGAAGCAATGGTTTTAGCACACAACAATCCATGGGTAATCATCGATGAAGTGCAGAAAGTACCTGCTTTACTAAATGAAGTGCACCGTTTAATCGAACACCATCAACGTCATTTTATTCTGACTGGATCAAGTAGTCGCCAGCTGAAACGTACAGGAACCAATTTGTTAGCTGGCAGAGCACGGACTCACTATATGCATCCCCTTACAGCAAGTGAAATAGGTGATGGCTTTGATCTTAATAAATCTCTGCGCTACGGATTATTACCAATTAGTTACACATCCGATGACTCAAAGCATTTTCTTGAAAGCTATTTCACGACTTATCTACGCGAAGAAATTTTACAAGAAGGTCTGGTACGTAATCTAGGTACTTTTAGTAGGTTTATGGAAATCGCCAGTTTCTCTCAAGGCGCACAATTAAACCTATTAGGGATATCTCGAGAAGTAGGTGTCAGTAGGAAAATTGTCGAAAGTTATTTTGAAATATTAGAAGATCTGTTAATTGCTGTCCAGATTCCTTGTTTCACTAAACGTGCGCAAAGAAAATTAAGTCAACATCCGAAATTTTATTATTTTGATGTTGGCCTTTTTCAAACCATTCGTCCCAAAGGTCCGTTAGATCTCCCTAAAGAAATTGGTGGTCCGGCTTTCGAGACATTATTTTTACAGAATTTACGGGCGATTATTGATTATTATAGATATGATTTAACTATTTATTTTTGGCGAACAGCAACTGGGACTGAAGTTGATTTTATAGTCTATGGTGAAAATGGTCTTTTTGCCTTTGAGTTAAAAAGTAGCAGTTATGTAGAACGTAAAGATTGCCGTGGATTAAATGAATTTAAAAAAGATTACCCAATTGCACAATGTTATTTAATTTATAATGGCGAACAAGAAGAGCGTTATGATCATATTTCAGCCATCCCTATGAGAACAGCATTATTTAGATTAGAAAATATTTTAGCATCATATAATCAATTCGATTTCATCTAGTTGTAAATTGACATGATTGACTATACATAATTTTATAATTATAGATATCGATTACTTCATTATTCAAAGGCCCTCTGAGTTACAATGCATAGTAGTGTAACAAACGACGCAATTGCCCGATTAAATAAAAAGGCACTGATAATAATTGGTAAGATAATGATTCTGAACCGATTTGGACGGTAGAGTTTATTGAACTAATAGGATTATTAGAGAAACGAATAGCAAAAGCACTATTTTTTTCATTCAAAAAATAATGCAGCGACCTTAATTTGCCAGCCATACCAGCTTTCACTTCTACAGGAATTACCTTTCCATTAAAGCCAATAATAAAATCTACCTCTGCAGATGAAGATTTCGCTTCTCTAATCCAATAATACAAATTAGGCTGCTGATATAATTCTCGGAGTTGTAAAAGTTCTTGCGCAACAAATTGTTCAGCAATTTGGCCAGAATTAATTAACGAAAGATCTTCTACATCATTAAAAGTAAGTATATTTAAATCTAGGGCTGTAGTAACTAGACCAATATCCAGAAAAAAAGTTTTGAATTTTTTACTATTAACTTCTGCTCCTAAAGGTAAACCATTGGCGTTAGTATGATAAACAACATTAATAATACGTGCTAAACTTAAATTATCTAATGCTGTTTTAATAGTTGTTGATTTTTCTTCTCGATCTATGTGACTGTAGATAAATTTTTTGCCTAGCATTATGGGGATTTTATTAAATAGCAAACGCATTCTTTCTTGCTCGGATTTAGATGCGTATTTAGAAAAATCCTCTTTAAAGCCCGTTAATAAACTATTGTGCAGCCTATTCAAGGCAATAAAATCATGATTGTTAGCATAATTAGCCACTGCTTGAGGCATACCACCAACGATAAAATAATTTTTTACTGAATTTAATAAGGAGTTATGCAATGGTTCTGGAATAGTTTGCGTTGGTTCATATTGTTGTAAAAAATCATATAACGGTTTTTGCTTGGTTGCTAATAAAAAATTTTCAAAATTCATTGGGCCTAGGTACATATATTCGACTCTACCTACAGGAATTGAAAAATTAATGTGCTGCAAAGCTAGGTCTAATAATGAACCTGCCGCTATAATGGGTAAACTTGGCATCTTTTCATAAAAGTATCTTAAACAACTTATTACTTCTGGGGTTTTTTGTATTTCATCTAGAAAAAGTAAGGATGAATTAATTTCAATTTGTTGATTAAAATGTGCACTTAGTAGAGTTAAAATGGTTTCAGGATCTTTACTCGTAAAAAGAGCTGCATACCCGGGATTTTGTTCAAAATCTAATTCCACCAAAGTTAAATTGCTCTTTTTGGCAAATTGTTTAACAATAGTTGATTTGCCAACTTGCCGGGCTCCTTTAATGATTAAAGGCTTGCGATCCGATCTAACAAGCCAATCAATTAAGTATTGTGATTCAAAACGATATAGCATAATTATCATCTTATTGATTAATAATAGTTATTTTATATCCTAGCTTATTTTATCCCAAAATACAAGGTATATTTGGGGTAAAGCAGCCCAAAACACAAGGCAATTTTGGGATAAAACATCCTAAAATACAAGGCAATTTTGGGATAAGATCACCTAACATACAAAGAATTCTACTCAAAAAAAAGCCCGTTAAACTTATCATCTAACGGGCTTTGAAACTTTCGGATTAAAATTAATCTCTTCTACGAGAATTCGAGCTATTGGAACGTTTTTTAGTATTCTTTTTAAGACTCAAAGTACGACCTTCACCCGAACGAGATGCCGGTTTGCTATCTTTGCTGAAAGAGCGTTCTTTACGTTCGCTTCTGTTATCACTGTCTTTAAAACTGCGAGCTTTGCTGTCAGACGACTTACCGCCAAAGCTAGAACGTCTTTCGCTAAAACCAGATCTCTCACTTCTTTCTTTGAAACTTCTGCCTTCACCAGATCTCTCACGACGCTCACCAAAACTTCTGTTTTCACCAGAACCAGATCTCTCGCGACGCTCACCAAAACTTCTGTTTTCACCAGAACCAGATCTCTCGCGACGCTCACCAAAACTTCTGTTTTCACCAAAACTTGATCTTTCACGACGCTCACCAAAACTTCTGTTTTCACCTGAACCTGATCTGTCGCCACGACCTTTAAAGCCGCCTCTACCTTCACCAGAACGTTCAGATCTACCTCTGCCGTCTCTTCCACCGCCAAAAGATCTGCCACCGCGATCATTTCTGTTTCGATCGCCGCCTTCATAATTACGTGGTGCACGCTCTGCACTTTTCATCGCGTCAGCTTCAGTTAATAATAATGGCGCATTATCGTATAACAATACAGCTAAAGCAGATGCTACATCTAAAACAGAATTATTTGAACTTTCGGCGATTTGCTTAATAATCTTACCCATTTCATCAAAATTTTCTTTGGTATTAATTTTATCTTGGCTGCTTTTGATAGCATTCAATACTCTTGCTTTGAATGTTTCTACGCGCTTTTTATTCATTTCATAGACTGTTGGCATTTTATATTTCTCTATTGGTGTTTTAGTAAAACGTTCTATATATCTTAATTTAGATGTTTCACCACCGGTTGCAAAAGTGATCGCAACCCCACTACGGCCAGCACGGCCAGTACGGCCTATTCTATGTGTGTAAGTTTCTTCATCATGCGGCATGTCATAATTAACAACATGCGTAATTCTGTCTACGTCTAAACCGCGCGCAGCAACATCAGTTGCAATCAAGATATCAACGCGGCCAGCCTTTAATTCTTTAATAGAACGCTCACGCATTTTTTGATCAACATCACCATTTAGAACGATTGCTCTATGACCATGGGCTAATAATTGTTCACCTATTAATATAGTTTCTACTTTAGTACGAGCAAAGACAATCATTGCATCCATACCGTCGTATTTGCTGATTTCTAAAATTCTAAGTAAGGCTTGAATCTTGTTACTATAGTTTACGCCCCAATAATATTGAGAAATAAGGCTGTTGCTTTCTTGCGTAGCTTCAATCGTAACTTTTACTGGATCTCTTAAATATTTAATCGCAATGTTTCTTATTGCACTTGGCATTGTCGCAGAAAATAATGCGATTTGTTTTTCTTCTGGGCAACGCTCTAAAATCCAATTGATGTCATCAATAAAACCCATACGTAACATTTCATCAGCTTCATCTAACACCAAAGTGGTCAAATTAGAAATATTAAGCGTACCACGTTCCATATGGTCCATAATTCTACCAGGCGTACCAACAACTATATGACTACCTGTTTTAAGTTTTTGTAATTGGTTTTTGTAATCTTGACCACCACAAATAGTAGCAACAACTAGGCCCTTTATTTTTGATCCATACTTACGAAAAGAATCTGCCACCTGAATAGCTAATTCACGTGTTGGTGCTAAAACTAATGCTTGCGTTACGTTATCAGAATAATAATCAGACACTTTGATATTAGATAAAATAGGCAAGGCAAATGCTGCTGTTTTACCTGTACCTGTCTGTGCTTGACCAATCACGTCACGACCTTCGATGATCGTAGGAATGATTTCTGCTTGAATAGGTGTCGGTGCGTCGTAACCAATTTCGTCTAGAGCTTGGATAAGAAGTTGATTTAAAGGTAAATCAATAAATTTAATAGAATGCGATTTATTAGCTTTAAGGCTCGAAGTGGTCATATTTGTGGTATCTCAATTACTGGAAGTTATAGATGCCTCAAAGTCAAACCTTCAAAGCATAGGCCCGGCGGGCTTAATGAACAAGACTAACAAAGATACCTCAAAAAAGCAATCATTATCTAAAATATTTATTTTGCCATTCAACAAGTTATAGTCATAGTTTTTCTTAATAATATTTTGCTAAGTCATTGTTTTAACTAATTGTTTTGCTATCTTTTTATCATTATTTTTGCTATAAATTGGGTATGGCGACATACTATGGTATGCGGAAGTAACCAACGTTTTTTGAGCTTATAAGCTTTGATTAGGGGTTCGGTGTGCTTGCATTGTTGTGCATGACTGGCTATATATAAGTATATATATAGAGTTCAGTAAGCCTGATATGTGACCGATGAGTCCCACCTGGAATTCGGGTTCAAGGCGAGAGTTGCTACGGTATCACGGGTGGCGCCATTATTTTCTTATATTATTATGCTTGAAAATACTCCAAATTCGCAAAATTCACAAAATTCTAAAGCATCTAAAGAATTGATCAGAAAAGCTATGCGTGACAAACGTAATAGTTTATCGAATCAAGAATATCTTATTGCAGCAAAAAGTTGCGCGGATCTTATTATTAAAAATGATGTCTTAAAAAATAAGCAAAAAATTGCTTTTTATTTATCACAAAATAATGAATTAGATTTATATATTTTGATTGAATATTGTCTAGTTAATAAAAAACAATGTTATTTACCTGTGCTTAATAACAATATTCTTAACTTTGCTAAGTATACACACGATTCAAAATTACAAAGTAATAAATTCAATATCCCTGAGCCAACACTCACAAGTAATAAAGATTTGATTACTGCTGATCAGCTCGATCTTGTTTTTGTGCCTTTGCTTGCTTTTACAAAAGCCGGTCAACGACTAGGAATGGGCGGCGGATATTATGATCAAACCTTTGCTTTTTTAAGAAATCCATTAAATAATGAAAAAGATACTCCTTTATTAATAGGCGTGGCATACGATATGCAGTGTTTAGAAAATTTACCTACCGACTCTTGGGATATTAACTTACATGGGATAGCAACAGAAAATGAATATATCAAAATTTAATCAAGCATCTTTAATTAGCGCAATGTTATTAACTTTTATGGTTAATTCTCCAAATGTTTTCTCACAAAAACATATTTATGAATGCAAAGATGCTAAAGGTAGCGTATTGTATACTGATCATCCTAAAACTGATCCCAATTGCTTTAATCCAGTTCCCAAAAAAGTTGAGCCGGCTCGTACGATTAATTTAAAAAATGGCGCAGCAGTTAAATCTATTACTGAACCTGATGTTGAAGAATTAGGAGGCTCAGCAGCCCCAGAAGATACATCTTACAATTCAGATAATAATGCAATCGATACAGATCAGCCAAACACTAAGTATTCTACGGTAAAAATTACGTCACCAGTAAACAATGAGTCTGTTAATAGTTGTGGCGGTCAGTATAATGTTAGTTTTACAAGTGAACCGGCATTAGCCTCTGGCGATCAAGCAAAATTATTAATTGATGGTGTTGCGCATGGTACCCCAACTACTGCGAGCAGCATCCAAACTAACACTCTCGAACGTGGACCGCACAGCGCCGTCGTGCAAATTATGAACAAAGGTGAAGTTGTGGGTACATCTCAGCCGGTTAATTTTATGTTCATGCGCAATTGTGCAAGATAAAAATGATTTAGTAATAGTATCGTAGTATATGAGTAATGATATTAAATATATTGAATATGTGGATGTAGTAGATGCCAATAATAACATCATTACTCAAGCCCCCAAAGATAGTGTGCATGCAAAAAACTTACTGCATCGTTCATCACATATTTTAATTGCTTATAAAAATACAATATTCTTACAACTACGATCTAAACACAAACAACAGTTTCCGAATCAATGGGATACGAGTGTTGCCGGCCATTTGATTGCAGGTGAAAATTATTATCAGTGTGCCGTACGCGAAACCCAAGAAGAGATCGGTTTAACATTAACTTCACTTATTGAAATAGATGATATCCCTGCCTCTGAGCATACTGGCTTTGAATTTATTAAATTGTATTTAGCAGATTTCTCAACAGAACTAGATTTCCCTAAACTTAGTTTAGAACCATCGGAAATTACTACTGGTGGTTGGTTTGAGATAAGCCAAATCGATCACTGGTTCAAAACTCATCCAGAAGCTTTTGCTGGCTGTTTTGATTTGATATGGGCGAGTTTTATAACCTATTTACGCTCTGCAAAAAAATCCAAACTCTGAGATCATTGCAATCTTCAAATGAACCCTATATGATCGTATTTTGTTGTTTATACATAATTAAACAATTAAATGGGTTCATAGCTCAGTTGGTAGAGCAGGAGACTCTTAATCTCTTGGTCCAAGGTTCGAGTCCTTGTGGACCCACCATTTTATTTAGCACTAGCTTTTTTCTTAATCGCTTTTTTTACTACTGCAGGTGGTTTAAGCTTTATCCCTGATTTGATAATTTTTCTTTTTGGTACCATTTGTTTTTTTACCAAATTTTTTGGTTTACAAACAATTTCTTTATTTATTCCCTCTGCAAGTAAAGTCGCGGTCAACATATTTAAACTCACACCTTCTTGTTTTGCTTTCATGACTAATGCTGCATGCAGGCTTTTAGGGACTCGTACTCTCCATTGACCACTAAAATTTTGTGGATTGGATGGAGGAGGAACAGGATCACCATTTGCAATACAACTTTTGATATAAGCTTCCAATGCATCTTGCGCCTGAGTAATCGCATCTTCAATTGTTTCTCCATCGGCCATGCAACCAGGCAAATCTGGGAATGCTATGAGGTAGCCACCACCCTCTTCTTCAGCGAGAAGTCGAGTAATAAAAGGATATTGTATTTGCATTATTCATTATCTCCTTCCAGCCCATCAATCAAGCTTAGAAATTCTGTTATATATATGGGTTTGATAGGTTTATGAGCAGGTACGCTAAGCCTTTTACCTGATTTTGTTCTAAATATCACATGGCTAGTACCATGTTGATCATACGTAATGTCCAACCTATCAGCCAAAGTTTTTAATTTTTCAATACGCCAATCCCTTGGGTTAGCGCGCATTTTTGCAACCAACTTTTTAATCCTACTCATAATTAATGGTACCACATACGGAACCATTATTCAAATCTCAATATAACGCATTGATTTCAAATGGTTAAACCAACACATCGAATAAAATTGGATAAAATTGGACGTTATTGGATATATCTATGGATATGATATGATTACCTCTCTAAGAACTAGACCCTAAAAATATTTTACCAGCATGTTTAACATCATCCTCTTTGAACCCGAAATCCCACCCAATACCGGCAACATTATCCGTTTGTGCGCCAACACCGGCTGTAAATTACATCTTATTGAGCCCTTAGGATTTGTTTTAGATGACAAACGCATGTCACGTGCTGGTTTAGATTATAAAGAATGGGTGGATGTTAAAATCTATCCTGATTTAAAAGCAGCTTTAGATAATATACCTCACAAAAATATTTATGCCTTATCTACTAAAGGCACGCACCTTTACCATGAAGTAAATTACCAACCAGATGATATCTTGTTATTTGGCCCAGAAACACGTGGTCTACCCAAAGATATCTTAGAGCATCTAAACACTAGCAATGATGGCGAAGTTATCAGAATCCCTATGCAGGCTAACAGTCGTAGCTTAAACTTATCTAATTCTGTGGCGATAGTAATGTATGAAGCATTACGACAAAATAACTTTACTCATTCTTCTGCGGACGTGCAGTTAGGTTAGCAATTGCGGCTTTGACTGGTAAATTATTATATAAAACATTATACGCTTGCTCAGTAATCGGCAAATCTAAATTATAACTTTGTGCCAAATTATAAATTAATTTTGTCGTCTCTATACTTTCTACATTTTGGGCAATTTTTTTAAGAGCTTGAGACTGACTCAATCCTTGGCCAATATAATTACCAAAACGCTTATTACGCGATTGGTTATCTGTAGCTGATAAAATAAGATCACCTAATCCAGATAAGCCTATTAAAGTTGCATCATTAGCACCTAATGCTTTACCCAAATGTAGCATCTCGTTTAAGCCACGTGTAATCAACGCTGCACGAGCATTACTCCCAAAACCTACACCTTCACTACAACCAACTGCAAATGCTAATATGTTTTTTAATGCGCCACCTAATTGCACGCCTAAAATATCTTGATTAGAGTAAACTCGAAACCAATGATTATGAAAAAGCTGCGCAGCTTTATTAGCTATTTCTAAATTGGCAGATGCTATCACAACAGCTGTCGGTAGCTTTAAGACAACTTCCTGTGCAAATGACGGACCTGATAAAAGACAATATGGATACTCGCTACCCAAGATATCAAATGTAATTTGATCTAACCACTGCGGACTTGAACCACTTTGAGCAGCTAGACCTTTGGTAGCACCAATAATAATTATATTTCTTAACTTTTTTTGTTGGAAAATTTTCTGTAATGAGATAATTACGTTGTAAAAAACACTGCTGGGTACCGCAATCAAAATATATTTAGTATCAGAAGTTATTGCTTCATCAAGATTATCTTTGACAGTAATTTTTTCTAAGTTATCAAATAACCGCTGTTTAGAATTAAGATTGGGGAAATATTTCTTATTTGAATTATTGGTTAATAAATCATTAAGAACTTGAACGTCTCTTCCTTGAAGACAAACTTGATGACCGTTATTGGCAAGCACTGCCGCTAGTGCAGTGCCCCAAGAACCGGCGCCAATAACAGTTATCATTTATACCCTTCGCATTTCAATCTGCAGCGTTGTTGCGCGCTTGTCTCGCTGCTCATGTACTCATACGTACATTCCGCTGCTCGACTTCGCGCGCGCCTAGCTGCAAATTGAACTGCTTTGGCTATCATTAGCTATTTGCAGCTTTCTTTTTGCTTTCTTCAAATAAAGCATCAAAATTAATTGGTGCTAATAGTAATTGCGGGAAACCACCTCTTACAACAACATCAGACACCACTTCACGCGCGTAAGGGAAGATGATATTTGGACAATAGCTACCAAGTAAATGTTCTAATTGAGCCGGTTGTGCGCCTTCAATAATAAAAACACCAGCTTGTTGTACTTCATTGATAAATACAGTGTTCTTATCATGAGATAGAGTAATAGTAAGGACTAATACAACTTCATAAACATTGTCTTCAATTTTTTCATTTTTAACTGACAACTCAATATTAACATCCGGCTTCCACTCTTGCTTAGTAAAAACTTGAGGAGTTTGTGGAGACTCAAAAGATAAATCTTTAAGATAGACCCGTTGAATTGTAAAACTTACATCACCCGGTTTAGTGTTGGTTTGATCATCAGCCATACCTGCCCCATTTCCATTGCTCAAAGGTTTACTGTCTTTATCTTTTTTATTAAACATATTTAATCCTTATATAACTAAAATAAATAAATCTACAACTTAAACTTGTATCATCGGGAGCCCTTCTGACTGCCAGGTCACAACACCCCCATTTAGATAGCCTATTTCTTTATTATGGCTGGTATTCTTCAATTTAAAAGCTTCCTGGCTTGATTTTATACCATCATTACAAACAATAATTATAGGTTTATCCTGTATAGAACTTGCAATTTTGAAAAAATCTTCTTGCTTTGTGCTAACTGATTGACTTATGTGACCTTTATCGAAATCGGTGCGCGGACGGATGTCATAAAGCACAGCGTTTTGATTATTTACCCATTGCACAAGCTCGGCTGTACTTAATTTCTTTGGGCCATAAATTCTAATTTTAACTTCGAGCCCAACTAGCATTAATAAAACGAGTATCCATGATACTGATAGAAGTAAATTATGATTAAAAAAATATATTAAATCTTGCATAAAACTTACTGCATTTAGCGTGGCTATATTTATTCTTAAGGTCTTGATTATAACTAATTTATCGTTAATAAACTAGGCATATCCAATTTAGTATGCAGTTTTATATTTTTCTGCTGAGCAAAACCACTATTAGTCTCTAAAGCATATTTATACTTAACTGGTGAATGATATAACTTTGAAGTATTAAGTGGTTGAGTATTGTTATGAATAGCCACAACTTGACCGTCTTCATCAATAAAAATAATATCAAGGCTAATGAAAGTGTTTCTCATCCAGAATGCATCAGTTGATAATTGATCATAGACAAACAACATGGCGCACTCCTGGCATAATGATTTACGATTCATTAGACCGTAAGCTTTTTGTTCAGCTGTTTTAGCAAACTCAATTTTGGTTAAACCTAATTGAGTCTTAGTGATAGCTTTAGTGATAGCTGTTGAATTATTGATTGAATGATTAACCCCTTGTGACCAGACATTTTGAATTATTAATACATAACAAATCAACAACAGCAGTTTTATAAATTTAGTTTTTTGTTTTGTTTTTATCATTTTAATTGCTCTACACATGTTATTATTGACTAATTATATTAATCTTTGCTGAACTAATCAAAAATGAATAAATCTCCCTTTGTTTTAATTATTCTCGATGGTTTTGGCCACGAACCAGCTTCACCGCATAATGCTATTACTTTAGCACAAACACCGACATGGGATGACTTATGGCATAATCATCCTCACTATTTGTTAAACTGCAGTGGCAAATCTGTCGGCCTACCAGATAACCAAATGGGTAATTCAGAAGTCGGTCATATGAATATTAGTGCTGGTCGTATTATCTATCAGGATTTAACCCGAATCGATTTGGCCATAGAATCAAAAGAATTTTATCACAATCCGGTTTTATTAGACTTAATTCGAAACTCAAAACAACATAGATCTCTACATATTTGTGGCTTAGTATCAGATGGCGGTATCCATAGTCATATACAACACTTTATTAGCTTAATTGAATTAGCAAAACAACATGAACTCAAAAATGTCTATGTGCATGCATTCTTAGATGGCCGCGATACGCCACCTAAATCAGCATTAGAGTTCTTAATCACTATTGATGACTTATTAAAAAGCCATAACCTAGGTAAAATTGCCTCTATCGTCGGTCGTTACTACGCTATGGATCGTGATAAGAATTGGGATAGAACTCTGCAGGCTTATAATCTTTTGACCCATAATTTCAATGATAGTGAAACTAATAAAGAATATTTTATTTATCCTGATCTAACTACTGCTGTTACTGCTGCTTATAGTCGCGGTGAAACAGATGAATTTATTAAACCAACTATCATTGCTGATAGTATTGAACAATATAAATCTTATCAAGTTAAAGACGATGATAATTTAATCTTTATGAACTTTCGCGCCGACCGTGCTCGCCAACTAAGTCAGCTATTTATTAATCATAATCATACTTCACACCAAGTTAAACTTAATAAGATTAAACTTAATAAATTTGTTACCCTGACTCAATACCAGAAAAATTTTATTGATGACAATTGTGTCGCCTATAAACCTCAAAGCTATAACAATATGCTAGGCGAGTTTTTAAGCCATAAAGGTTTAACACAATTAAGAATTGCGGAAACTGAAAAATACGCTCACGTTACCTTCTTTTTTAATGGCGGTCGAGAACAGCCTTTTGAAAACGAAGACCGCGTACTTATACCTTCTCCTAAAGTAAGCACATTTAATCTCAAGCCTGAAATGAGCGCTTACGAGTTAACTCGTGAACTGACAACGGCCATCGAAAGCCAAAAATATGATGTAATTATTTGCAACTATGCTAATCCTGATATGGTTGGGCATACAGGGGATCTTAATGCTACTATTAAAGCTATAGAGGCTATAGATGAATGTCTAACGATGATTGTTAGTTCTGTAAATAAATCTCATGGGCAATTATTTATTACCGCTGATCATGGTAATGCCGAGTGTATGTTCGATGAAGGGACTAAACAAGCTCATACGGCTCATACTCATTCGAAAGTACCACTAGTATATTACAATGCTATGAACTATGAAGTAATCGCAACCAAAGAAGTTGGCAGTTTAGTAGATATAGCTCCATCACTACTGTATTTGATGGGGATAGAACCACCAGCAGAAATGACTGGTACCATATTATTTAGGCTATTAGGTTAATAGTAAATTAAATGAAAAATTTTATTAATTTTAACCCTGTTCAAATATTAAGTACTACGAGATCGATTAGTTATACTTTTATTCTGTCGTTATTTTTCTTAGCCAATAATACCGCTATGGCAGATCAATTTGCAAACAGCAAGATTGTCGAGCTACGAGAAAAAATATTTGAAGATAATACGAAATTATCAAAAGTAGACCAAGAAATAAAAAATTTAGACACTAAAATCTCTAACCAGGCTGAACGAATCAATAAACTTAATGCCACGATTCAAAAAATTGTGATGACTAAAGTTGAGCTCCAATCCAAAAAAACTAAACAATATGAAACCTTAAATTTACAGCAGCAACAATTATTAAAGCAACTGGAAACTACTTACATATTACATCGCAATAATAACATTCAGAAGTTTGCTAATGTCAACAATATACAGCAGCTCAATAGATTATTAAATTATATTGATAGCTTTAACAAAACAAGTAATATACAAATTACGGAAATCAAACAGTCACTCATCCAGATAGAAGAACTTGATAAAAACTTAGACTCTCTGGCGAACGAACAAAAACAATTAAGACAAAAAGTTAATGTTGAATATGCAGAATTACAAGTATTGAAGAATGATAATGTTAAGTTCAAGCAACAACTTGTTGCTTCTTTAAATAAAAACAAATCTAGCTTACAATTTTATGAAAGCACGCAACGGAAAATTACTAATAAATTATCTCGTCGTGATAACGACCCTCCCGTAAACCCTAATACACCTTTTGCCCGTGTCAAAGGCAAACTGCCGTTACCAGTTGAAGGCCAAATAGATAGTGACTTTAAAAATACAGACAACCGTCAAGCTATTTTTATTAAAACTGCCGAAGGACAACAAGTTAAATCAATTTTTGATGGTAAGGTAGTTTTCTCTAATTGGATGCGTGGCTTTGGGTTTCTAACCATAGTTAATCATGGCAATGGCTACATGAGTTTATATGGTCACAATCAATCTCTGCTTAAAAAGCCAGGTGATAAAATCAAAGCTGGCGAGGTATTAGCAGTGAGTGGCGCTAGTGGTAACACATTGGAACCAGGGGTTTATTTTGAAATTCGTCATAACGGAAATACGTTAAACCCACTTGCGTGGCTAGGAACAGACTCAAGTTTGGCATAAGCGTCAGTTCTGCGGTCCAAATAATACCACACCATAAATTTTATTTATCGAAATACTCAATAAATAAGCTAACAAAGATACTTAAAACTGTGAATCTACAATTTTACGACTATAATTAAAACTACAATAAGAAATTTAACATTTTAATTTTAAAACAATTAATTATAGTTAATTAAAAAAAATAATAATAATAATAAAAATTATAAATACTCCTGGGGTCCGGCATGATTCAACTACGCAACGCAGTTAATTCCAGCTTTCGCCTAAATCTGATAGCTTTAAGCTTATGGACATGTTTTATTACTCAAGCGATGACGGCACATGCCGAACCAGCTAAACAATCAGATATATCTGCAGCGGCAGAGCAATCAAGTAGTGCTGATGAAATCCCACTAGAACAATTACAAAATTTTGCGAACGTAATAAACACTATCAAGCATTATTATGTCAAACCTGTAAAAGACCAAGAATTATTCGACAATGCTATCCGTGGTATGTTATCTGGCCTGGATCCACACTCAGGCTACCTTGATAAAGCAGAATTTGAAGATCTTAAAACTAGCACTACAGGTAAATTTGGTGGCCTTGGTATAGAAGTTACTATGGAAGATGGTTTTGTTAAAGTAATTTCCCCTATTGATGATACACCTGCATTTAAAGCTGGCGTTAAATCAGGCGATTTAATCGTCAAAATAGACAAGACTCCTGTAAAAGGCTTAGCATTAAAAGATGCAGTTGAACTCATGCGTGGCACACCAGGTTCTGAAATAGCCTTATTGGTTATCAGACAAAACAAACCTGCGCCTTTAGAATTTAAAATGCAAAGGGATATTATTAAAATTAAAAGTGTGAAGAGCGAAGTGATTCATGATAACTTTGGTTATATTCGTATCTCTCAATTCCAAGCAGATACAGATGAAAATGTTGCAAATGCCATTAAAAATATTAAAAGTAAAGTAAAAGATAATAAATTATATGGTATCGTTCTTGATCTTAGAAATAACCCTGGCGGTATCTTAAATGGAGCAATTAAAGTTTCTGAACTATTTTTAGATAGCAGCAAATCAAAACAAAATATGGTCATAGTTTCTACTAAAGGCCGAATGGAAGATGTGGACTCTAATGCTTATTCTAAAGGTACAGATGTAACAGGCGGTATACCTTTAGTAGTATTAGTCAATAAGGGATCCGCTTCTGCTTCTGAAATTGTCGCCGGTGCTTTGCAAGATCATAAACGTGCTATCATTATGGGCACTACAAGTTTCGGTAAAGGTTCTGTACAAACAGTGATACCATTAAAAGGTGATACTGGATTAAAATTAACTACTGCTCTTTATTACACGCCAGGGGGCAGATCAATACAAGCTACTGGAATAGTGCCTGACATTATTGTTGATGATTTACAAATCAAACAACGTGATGATCAAAAGAAATTTGGAGAGATTTCTGAGGCAGATTTAAAAGATCATTTATTAAACGGAAACACTAGTGATAAAGATAAAGCTAACGAAAAGAAAGATAACGTATTTCAAGAGCTTTTGAATAAATATAAAAAATCTGATGATAAAAGTACTAATCAGCAGGAATCTAAATCTTCTGAATCACCTACTTTAGATTCTACAAACAAAAATATTGACACTACTAAAAATAAAGACTCTAAAGAAGATGATAAAAAAGTTACTTTAGCAGAAGAAGACTATCAATTAAATGAAGCCATTAATGTACTCAAGGGCTTGAATATGATGGTCAAAAATTAAGACTCTTGACGACAATGACGGGAGCTCTAATCTCCCGTCTATTATATCTTAAGCCCCAACCCTTTCAGATTGTTATAATTTTCATATCTGGATATACTGAAATAATCTGTTATTATTAACCACCTTATTCGAATGACTAGTTTTGATCTATTGCATCTTGAGGCTGATCTCAATGTTTTTCCCACTAAGCTCTACACATACCAAAATCCAGATGAATTTACTTGTTTTGTCTTTCCTGACTTACATGGCAACACAGTTAAATTACTCTGGTACCTGCTTTTTGCTGGTATTATTTTATTAGATGAACAAGATTATTACAAATTTAAACAAGCTTATGATGCCTATGACCCTGCTGATCGCCAAACAGCGCCAGCGATAACTATCACAATTGAAAATATTATCAATAACATAGAAATACTCCATGCTAATACCGGATTTCTTCTATTAGGTGATGACGTCGCTGAACGAGGTAAAAATGATCATTTCACTATTTTACTGTATGTTAAGATACACAAACTAAATATACATTACCATGTTCTTTACTCTAATCACAATCATTGGTTTATCCAAGCCATGGAAAGCTTACTCAAGCATAAAGGGGATTTTTCTAAAGTCTCTATAAATATTAATCCTCTTGTGTACACCAAACAGCAGGGACAATCTTTAGTAAATATGTTTACTTCTATACATCTTGGCATCACTTCCTACGGCGAGCTTCTTGAATTTTACAATATTTATCGAACTCATTTGAAACTAATTTCTGTAGAACAACTCACTGATGGTCGACCATTGATCTATACTCATGCAGTTATCGAAGATATTACTTTAAATAAGATGGCTGATGTTTTTCATCTTCCTAAGCCTTTCGTTAACCATCGTTGTAATTTTGATGATCTCCTGCGATTAACAAAAGCTTACAATAGGCATTTTAGCGATTTAGCAAGCCAAGGAAAAATTACTGAAACTTTTAGAGCTGAAGATGCGCTTTTTCAAAAATATATTAACCCATCGATTGGACCATCTATTTTCGATATATCACACCCACTAACGAGGCTTTCTTGGTCACGTGCGACTTTATTAACAATAGAACTTCAGCCAGGTGATAAAATCAATAGCGGGCAATTAAAAGAATACCGAGTAAAATGTAATCCTCGAGCTGCGCTTTATATCCATGGTCATAATGGAGGTGAACATATAGATAATGCGCATCTAGATCTAGACAGTTGTTTTGGTCGACCTGGACATGATAAATCCAAACTAAAAGTTTGCATCACGACAAGAAAGCTCCGGACACTAAGTCCAAAACCAAGGCTATTAACACCCCAAACAAATGTCGAACCTGCAGCTATCGCTATGATCCCTCTAGTACCGGCAATTATACCGAGAGCTGCTTCACCGATTAGCTTTTGTGATCAATCAGAATGTCCTGCTTCACCAAATGTTATCGAGAAGTTAAGTGAAACTATGCAATCAGGAGTCAAAGAAATATTAAATATTGGTTTTGGCATATTTAAAATGATTAAAACCAAGGTAATACCAGATGATGAGGATACTCCCAACCCATCATTCGAATCACGCCGACCACACTAGATTCAAAGGCCAGCTCAACTCCCTAAATTGCTCGCCAATCGCACTTCATTTTCTTTTTTAATTTGTAGTGCTGCCAACTCGCTAGGTAAACATTCTTTAATAGACCACTGGAATATTATCAAAGTAAAAATAAATAGTACTAATAAATCATAACCAAATGGAATATACCCTTGCCCACCAAAAGTCACATCTCCTGAATAAGAAATTAAAGCAAGGCCTGCAAGATAGACCCAAAGCCATAAAGATTTATTGAAATTCAACAGCGGTTTATCATTACCACCTTGAATAATACGATGCACTAATAAATAAAAAAGTCCTGCTAACAACGCTAAAAACATCGTTGATAGCGTGTGCCAGCCAGTCCAGTAAGCAATAAAATTCAAGAAAAGAAAAACAACTCTACAAATCAAACCATAACACGGCAACATAAATGGTCTAGGTTGTTTCGGTACCTGGTGTCTTAAAGTATACAGCGAAATAGGGGCAATAGCATGAGAAACTACTAAAGCAGCAATGATCAAGCTCACCATCTCTTGCCAACCTGGGAAAGGAATCAACATAAATAAGCCAAAGAATAAATTAACTGCGATAGCCAAATAAGGCGCATCTTTACTGTTTAATTTTAAGAAAAATTTAGGAAAATAACCATTAACGCTCATAGCATAATTTATTCTCGCATTAGTAGTAACAACCATTAATGCACTTCCAAATGGTGAAAACAAGGCATCTAAGAATATAATTTTTACTAATAATCCTAAGCCTAAAATACTAGCAATAGCCACAAATGGTCCACTATCATTAACTTGAATGCCTGTATAATTACTAAATGAAAAATTTTCCCAGCCATTTATTAGTAATTCCGGTGGCATACTAGCTACAAACGCGGTCTGTACTAAAGTATAGATAACCATACAAATAGTGATCGATCCTAATAAAGCTAACGGTAAGGCTACCTGAGGGTTTTTAGCTTCCCCACCTAATTCCACTGAATGCCTGAAGCCAAAATAAGAAAATATAATCCCCGCCAGTGGTAATGCTTTTAAAATATTTTTTATATTATCGGTTAAATTTACATCAGAAATTTGTTGTAAATTCTCCAAGTGGAAATTAGTATTCATCAATACCACTGCTACTAATAAAGGCACAGCAAGTTTAAAATAAACTAAATACTTGTTAAATTCTGTCGCAAAACGAATACCCAAGATGTTGATATAACTCATTAAGATCAACAATATTATGGCTGCAATAATACCTATACTAGATAAATGCGTAGTGACTTGTGCTGCGGTCTTGGTAGTAGTTACTAATACAGGATAATAATTAGCACTATATTGCAGCAAAGCCTGCACTTCAGCTGGCGGAATCAATATATAGGCAACCCACGTTACCCAGGTCATAACAAAACTAACAAAACCACCATGGCTGAATTGTGTATAGCGGGCAATCCCACCAGTGACGGGTAACATAGCAGAAAGCTCGGCGAAGACTAAAGCGATAATCATCACGATGAAACCACCAACTACCCACGAAAATATAGACGCAGCTCCAGCTATCTTAGCTGCATGCAGCGGCCCCAGCATCCAGCCTGATCCAATCATCGCGCCAACAGAAACAAACAATAGACTCAACCAATTTACGACACGTTTCATTGAATAATACAACCCTGTTATTTTTTAAAGTCTAGATGTGAAAATATACACCTTATCATTAATTATCACGTCCGACAATCTTAGCAGTGAGATCAGATAAGCATTGAGTATAGCTGTTTTGGGGCAACTTAGATAAATAAAACAATGCTTGATTTTGGTGCTTAATGGTTGCCTCATAACAGTCAGCTATAACACCTGTATCTTTAAGTCTTTGCTTAAGCTGCATAAAATCATTTTCATTAAAAGCATTTGTTTTTAATTTCTTGATAACCGTATCGAACTCTGCTTTATTATGCTGCTTATAATAAATCATCGGTAAGGTTAATTTTCCCTCGAGCAAATCATCACCTATATTCTTACCTATTAATTCAGCGTCACCTAAGTAATCTAAGATATCATCCATTATTTGAAAAGCAATACCATAATGCAGACCAAATAATCGGGCATGCTTAATCATTGTTACTGACTGTTCCGTTAAGCTCGCAGCTATCTCAGTCGCACCGGAAAATAATAAGCCAGTTTTTGCTTCAATAATTCTATAGTAAGTCTGTTCATCAATTGTCAGTTTATTTTTAAAAAATAATTGTTCAAACTCACCATCAACAATTTTTTTACCTATATTGGCTATAACTTGAGCCGCTTTAGTATTCTGCGTAGTACAGGCAAGATTATAAGCAAGAGCAAATAACCAATTGCCAGCGATGATACTATTACGTATACCCCATTTGATATGAGCACTGACTTTTTTTCTACGCATAGCTGAGTTATCAATGACATCATCATGTAATAATGTAGCAGTATGGATTATTTCAAGCACAGCGGCGAATTTGATATGATTATCGCCCTGATACTTAAATAATTTAGCCATAAGTATAAGCATTAACGGACGTAAACGCTTACCACCTGAACTAAAGATGTGTCTAGAAATTTCTGTTAATAATTGACAATCAGTAGCTAAAATATCAGTTATTAAATTATCTAACTGTGTGATTTCAAGATCTAACAAGCTCTGTAATTTTGTGTTTTCTACCATTAAATCTAACAACCAAAACAATTACCGCGCGCGGAAGTTTAAGTATATAATACCACTTTATATCCACTAAATTATAAGCAATCTTAAACAAATAATATGGCTAAGGCAAAGAAATTATTAATAATAAGTCTCTCAACAATTATTATTCTACCTCTCATTATTTTATTTATCGCCATGCTAGTGGTTAACCCCAATCGCTATAAATATAAAATTGAAGCTATAGCCAGCGACAGTATCAAACGTGAAGTCAAAATAGATGGCGATTTAAACTGGAGTCTTATGCCTTTAGGGATTACTTTAAATAATTTTAGAGTAGCCAATGACCCTAAATTTAGCGCCAAAAACCTAGTTGAAGCTAAATCAGCGACATTGAGTCTGCAACTACTGCCGTTGCTATTACATAAAACTTATCAAATCAACACCTTCGTAATTAACGATGGGATCATTAATCTTGAAAAAAACAAAAGTGAATATACTAATTGGCAATCAATCGTTGATGAAAAACAAAAAGCGACTATTATTTCGCCCAATAAAGACGAATCAACTAAATCAGTTTTAAGTAACTTATTTGTTATTATGTTAATTAAAAACATTAAAATTACTGATACCAATATCAACTGGAAAGACCCTGAGAAAAGCGTTCAAATTAAAAATATTAACTTTTCAGGGAAAAACATTAACTTTAATAAACCGTTCGACCTAAAGGGTGACTTTGCTACTTCGATTAATGCTAATCAAACAAGTGTTGCAACAAAATTTGATTTGACCATGGATATCGCCAACCTACTATCATCTGACAATATATCTGCTAATAAAATCAAAGCAGACATCAACGAATTAACTTTCAAATTAGGGGGGAAATCATATCCAAATCACCCTAAGATATCTTTAGAGGGTAAATCAACGATTGATGTTAAAAATAATTTATTTGAAATTACTAAACTCGATGCTGACATAAACAATCTTTTATTAAATATTAACTTAACAGGCAGTTTAGATTTTGACAATCCAAAAATAGATGGTCATATTGTTATCAAAAAGAGCAATCTTTATAATTCTTTATCCGCTTTTGAGATAAACTTACCTAAGCAATTTTACAAAAAAATTCAAGGTAATTTAAAACTAAGCTCTAAAAACAAGATCCTCAACATTGACCCAATAAAACTAACTCTAGATGAAGATCTGTTTTCCGGTTCCGTCAACATAGATTTATCAAAATCTCCGTACGCAATAACCTCTAATGTAAGCACAGGAAAACTAAATTTAGCAAGATTCAATGATACAAAAACTACTGATACTATCCTAAGTAATTTTAGTACTTTCCTAAAGTACGACAACCATAGACTTACCACTAACTCTAAATTTAATGCTTACAATGGTAATGCACAGTTAAATAACACGGTCACTTTAGGCTCAGCTCTGCCAAGGTTCCAAGGTGATTTTTTCATTAATAATTTTGAGGCCGCTGACCTTTTAAAAGACAAATTAGACTCTAAAAGATTCAGTGGTGCTACAGATGTGAGATTAAACTACAGTACTATTGGCAAAGATGCTAATACTTTAATCAATAATCTCAATGGCCATCTCAAAATAAATATTACCAATGGTTATATCAATGGTGCTGATTTAAACAAAATTGTTAATGAAGTCAATGATAAAGTAGAGCTCAATCCATTAGGCATCGTTAACTTGGCGACTTCCATTTTGACCAATTTAATCAAACCAGCGCATCATAACTCTGAACTTCAAGAACGCACTAAAATTGTTGATCTAAATGCAACTGCAACGATAACTAATGGGTTACTAAACAACAATGATTTGTTAATTAATGCTCCGCTCACTAAAGCCACCGGTACTGGAGAAATTAACTTAGTTTCAAAAAAAATTAATTATCGCTTTGTTCTTGCCGATAAAAATGATAAAACTAATTTCAATATCCCTATTCTTATAAAAGGTCATTTAGATAATCCGCATTTCAGCCTTGATGCTGTTGCACTTCTGAATAGTGATTTATTTAAATCCATCATCAAGAAAAACGTTAATATTAAAACTATTAATAAAAATTTAAAATTAGATAAAGTCCCCGTATTAAAAGACTTATTAGAGAAGTTGTAATTATGTCACGAGTTGTTTACTGTCAAAAACTTAAAAAAGATTTAGAAGGCCTATCCAGACAACCTTATCCAGGCGAACTTGGCGCTAAGATTTATGACCAGATATCAAAGCAAGCCTGGCAACAGTGGCTCTCTCATCAAACTATGCTTATCAATGAATACAGACTAAGCTTGATAGAACCTAAGGCTCGCCAATTTCTAGAAAAAGAAATGGAATCGTTTTTATTTGGTGAAGGCTCTGATAAACCAAGTGGTTATACTCCGAAATAACTATGTCTGGTTACTCTAAGACTTATAAAACTCCGTTTGGTCATTGTGTTATTACCTTCAATAACAATACAGTATGCGGTTTAAAATTTGCTGATTCTGATTCTAATGATACAGTAGTCGAAGATCCCGAATTCATTGCCAAAATTTTTAGCCAAGACAATTCTAAAATACCCATACAATTCGAAGGCACAGATTTCCAAATCAAAGTCTGGAATGCCATTAAGAAAATACCTTTTGGCCAAACTGCTACCTACAGTGACATTGCTAAGGTGATTAATCACCCAAAAGCGGTCCGAGCAGTGGGCACAGCTACAGGTAGCAATAAAATAGCTTTTATTATCCCCTGCCATAGAGTTGTCAGCAAAAACTCTAAAACATACAAGTATCGATGGGGTGGATACATAAAAAAAGCTTTATTAGAGTGGGAACAAAATATTCTTGACACTGAGTCCAATTTAATTTAAATTCGTAAAGTCTTCAATGGCCTGATAGCTCAGTCGGTAGAGCAAAGGACTGAAAATCCTTGTGTCGCTGGTTCGATTCCAGCTCAGGCCACCATTTCTAATCTTCAATTGCTGATTTTGTTGTTATTCTTTTCTGTGGTCGATGTAAATAATTGCTGTCAGTAATAACCTGCTTGCCTGTGCGTCGCTCTAAATCTTTTCTAGCCTTACCAGCAACATTGCCACCAACTTTAGCTGCTGATTTATTTTCACTAAAACCCTGTGCATCTTTACTACGAGCAATCTCTGTAGTTGATGCTTCACCAAGCATAGTAAAGATTAATTCAAGATCAGTCATATGATCACGTAAATTTTCATGAGCTAAACTTTTATGTTCTTTATATTCTGATGGTGTCATGCCGAAAGTAGCCTTGGATATCTCAGCTGTCAAAATAGCAAATTCTTTATTGCTACCTACGTTGCGCTTATCCCATTCATCAGTTAACTCGGCTCTGATTTGAATGCCACGCATGCGTTTTTCAATCCAGGCATCATCATAGCCTTTAGCTTTATATAGTTCACGTGCTCGCTCTGATGCTAATTCTGGATCTTCAATTTCTTGAATACGCTCATAGCCTACTTTGGCCAACCAACGTTTAAATGGCTCTGCTTTAGGGGATGGAATTGATTGGATTATTCTAAATATTGTCTCAGTATCTGCACAATCAGTTTTATAGTTTTTTCCATCTAACGCTTGTAGTTTCAGTTGTACGGTTTTTTCGTACAACTGGATAAATCCCTCTGTTTCAATAAGTTGTCGCTTTAAGTCAGACCAATAACGTCTTGGATTAGAACTTTCAGATAACACCCCAACAACATCAATAATTGAAAACCACCATGCACCTTCATGAAATATTCTACGTATATTATTGTCATTAAACACAACAATATAATTATCTTTGTCCAATTGCTTACTCATAATACCCTACTCCTTCAATGTGCCAACCAGGGTACACTTTGTACCCCACTTAAAAATCTATTCAGTTATCAAGGATTCCTTGACTTCTGGTTATTCAACTTATACCGCAGCATTACTAACAGATTTAATTTGTTTATCCAATATAAAAAAGATGTCAAACACCTTTTCTTTCACGATTGCTTTAATAATATATAATAGAACAGGTAAATCTTAAAGTATTAATTAGATTCTTGAATATAAACGTTAGTCTCCATTATTAATGACGTATAGAGCTTTAATCTAACCATGGCTGAAAAATTAATTCCATCAGATAGCTCTAAAAATAAAACGCATCCTTGGCGTCATTGTCCAGTTGGCAAACATTATGTACGCGAACATTCTATGCATATACCACCAAACAAAGAACATCCAAAAGGCCAAATTGTAATTAGACATGCGCATTGTCGCAAGATTACCAATAGTTCAAAGTTAATTGATTCATTATCTTTTGATGAAATCATATATTTTTCTAACACTTATTTTACTGATCTCAAAAGCTCTCCAACTCCTAATTCTTTGAAAGATTTTAAGAATGGTGATAAATATGATGTTTTAATTAGTGGTTGGGTACGATATTGGAATGATGTGTTAAAATATACATTACATAACCTGGTTAAGATTATTTTACCCACTAAAAACATTATAATCCCAGATTATTCATGCTATATTCATTAACAGGACTTCCGCGCGCCATAGGCGTCAACGCATACAATCATATACTTAGTTTTACCTACTGAATAATTATACACCTGCTTCTAACGTGCTCTTTTTACTGCATTTTTTTTTTTCATTTATCTGTATTTTTATATTAAATCAGTCTAGCTTAATAGTGTCGGGTATAAGTTTAAATTATAACTTCCATAGCTAATAAGTATATGGCTAACCCTTTGATTAGTCAGATATACGTTTACGTGGTTACGTAGATAAATAAAGTTGTGGTTTTTATAGTAGCCACCATTGACAATAATGTTGTAAATCAGGGGTATATAATTATGTTAAAGAGTATATTACAAGTATTATCATGTACTTTATTACTAATCAGTAGCACGGTAATTGCAACAACACCTGATACAAAAACACCATCACAAGAGAGCGTATGTGATGTATTAAAATCACCGGATGTTACTAAAGGGTTGTATGGGCTTTGTGTTGCGTATTGTGAAGCACATGATGCGCATTTAGAGTCATTAACCGGAGAGGCAGTACAGCTCTCGAATCAAAATGAACGAATCCTAAAAAATTATCGCAACAAAATGAAAGCAAGCGATCCAGATATGCCTTGTGTGAGTAAAGGACCAGCGTGTCCTTGTTGGGAAAATAATGCCAATTATGTATTGAATGCTTATAACAATCATGAAATGAATTTAGGAGTAACGTTACCCTATAGAAATACAGTACATAGAATATCTCCTCCTTCTTCATTATTTACATACGATCTCTATTTTAGATTACTTCCATCCTTCAGTAATGCTAGTCCACAGTTGGCTATTGATTTTATATCTAGGT
>JACCDG010504530.1_pt1 | contig 28181 bp, 41 predicted proteins | sample 7442471 | NCBI WGS metagenome assembly JACCDG01 (sample SAMN15323444, study PRJNA562643) | freshwater metagenome | isolation source: river surface water | place: USA:Blue River Watershed | collected 2017-08-17 | reverse complement strand
TTTAATCCACCACTAACAATATCATTTACTGCTGACTCTGCCATAGCATCTACATAATCATAAGCGTCTGGCTGAGCATATACAGGGGAACTATCAATAATTGACTGTATCATATCTTTTTTTAAAGATAATTTAACAATATTTTGTAATTTATTTAATGATTCTGGAGAATATTCAGGAATCCCTTCAGTAATCCCTAAATTCCTCGTGAACACATTGCCTTGTTTCTTTTTCTTAAATTCTTCCATTGTTTGAAATAACGGCTGATTTAAGGGGACACTTATATAACCTTCACCAGGGAGTCCAACTTCTGACCGTTTAACTTTCATTTCGGCACTATCGCCATCACCATATTTTGCCTCCATGGCTGGGGCTATAGGCGTATAATCAATATCTGGCATTGAAACTGGCTTCTGGCCATAACCATAAGCTCCTTGAGGGCCATATAACTTGCCGATAGAATCCCACTTGCTAATTTCAGCTGCCTTGTCTCCTTGATATTGGACATAAGCCTTTATCGCGCTGTTAACTTTTTCCATTAACTTAGGGTCTTTCCTAACATTAGGATCAGTCATAAACATTTCTAATAGCCTCTCAGGGTCCATTTGTTTAAGCTGCTTTACCGAATCATCTATTGTAATATCTCTATTGGCAACCCCAAGAGATTCTAGTTTCCCTATCTCCGTTTGACCATAAGTAGTTTTTGACAATTCATCGCCATACATTTTAGCCTTGTCAATGTCGACTTGCTCTTGTTCAGCATCTCTTTTCTTTTTCCTTAGGTCATAAACGCTTTGACCAAGATTAGATAAAGAGTCTCCAATTAGCTTTCCAGCTTGTAATATTTCTGAATCTGTTGCCATGTTACGAACCTTTCACTAAATTACTTACAGGCTTCATAGCTCCAATACCACTCATAACTCCACTAGTGGCTCCAGCTAATGCTCCTATGCCTCCGGCAATAGAACTAAAAATACTTGGACTACTTTTTGTTGTCACTGTAGTTTGAGCCATTTGTTTTTGAGCTTCTGTACCATACCCATATTTAGCAATATTTGCAGGAGTATCTAATTGGTTTATATTGCTACTTTGCATTTGCTCGCCAAAACCTAAATATCCTTGTGCTGCAGAAGCTTGTTGAGGTAATTGACCAACTGCTGCATTGTATAATAAATTCATTTGATCTTGTTCTATACCAAGCAAGCTTTGAGCATACGCTCCTTTAGTGGCTAGTTTACTTTGTCCAGTTTGTTGGGCGATATTAAGCTTTGTCCCAGCAAGACCTTCACGCTTAGAACCTTGTTGCAATGCTAAGTCTGCTTTAGCTAATGATATTTGTTTTTTACCAGCCTCAGTTTGTTCAGCTATGCCAAGAGATCTATTAGCTTCTTGCAGTTCCATATCAAGCAATACAGATTGTAACGCATTATACTTTAATGCTGAAGCTTGTTTCTTCTCAACCATTGAGCCAGGAGGAAGCCCTAATAAAGCCGCTTGATTTGCAGCTTTTTCATCTGCTTGCTGTGATAATAAATCAAACTCAAACTTAGCTTTATTTTCATACTTCTCATTAACACCTTGAGCAATCTTCATCAGCTCTTGGCCTGATTTCTCAACTTGGACAAGTGATGCATTTAAAGCGTCTAATGTATCAATACCTGTTTGATCAATTTGATCCATATACTTATTAACATAATCAAATAAATTTGACTGATTAGTTTCAGCCTCATCAACTAATAAATCAGTTGTTTTTGTTAATGTCTCTCTAATGGGATCAAAGTATTTAGCCGTCTGAGCTTTTTGTTGCTCTGTAAAAGAATAATCACCATTAACTAATTTTTTCATATTAGTTAAATAATCTCTAGTTATATCAGCCGACGCTTCCGCACTAAAAACTTCTTCTTGAGATATCGTATCACGAATATCTCTTACCTCTGCAGAATCAGGTCCATATTTTTTGATGGCATCAGCCACTCTTGGGTCTTCTTTTTTAGCAATAGAATAATCAGTAAATGTTGTTTGAGGTATTTTATTTAACTCTTGTTGAGCCTTAAACTTTTCTGCTTCTAATTGGTTTAGTTGTGACGCCCTGGGATCTTGTATGTCCCCAGTTGACTGCCCACGCCATCCTGAAACTCCACCAGGCCTTATTGGATTAATCTCAATATCTTTCTTTAAATCAGATAATTGTTTATCAATTGTTGATATCTGAGCTTTAAAACTATTAGCTTTCGCCTCATCTTGGTATGTCGTTTTTTCAACAGGCATAGCCTCGTAACCAGCTTCTGCAATTTGACTTAACATCAAGCCGTTAAGAACTGACATGTACTCCAATTCTTCAGGAGAAGGTGGAGCTATCTCCGTTTTTTGTGTTGTGGAAGATGAAAAATATCCCATAAACTACTCCTTAAAAAAACCATCATTGCCACGAGAAGATAGTTGATTTATGTAAAAATCTCTACATTTCAAACTCATCTCTCTAGCGTGATCTAATCCACCAGCCAGCCATGCAACAAGAACATCTATCTCATTGCACCAATCTCTAATAAACCACGCGCATTGACCTTTTATTTTTTCTGGATGATTCTTCCACTCATTAGAATCCATCCAAGCATTCCATGCCACAAATACAAAAGCCTCTAACGCTTGCCTATTCTCAACAAAAAATTTATTTCTACTCAAATCAAAAGCTAATGCAGAGAAGCATTCATTAGCTACATCTTTAGTTACAGGACTATCTTGGTCATACAAGTCATCCCAAGATCTGAAGACTTTAGACATAATAAGAAGATAATCCAAAGCATCTCTATTGCCAAAAGAAACTTCTTTTAACAAAGAGTAATACTCCTGCTCTTTATTTATTATCTCCATTTCAAGCTTTTCCTACTTCTATTAAATTTTACACTAGTAACTCTTAAATTGCTAGTACCATTGCCAGCTTTTATGCCGTTTTTATGGTCTACATCTTTACCTTTTAAAGCTGCTTCACCATGCTTTTTAATCATTTTTCTTCTTGCCTGATCCCTTATAACTCTGTTATCCTTCTGCTCTTTTGTACGATCAGTATACTCTTTTTTATAATTTCGAACATAAGAATAAGTTTTACCGTTAATTGTGATCTTCCACTTCTTCATATTAAATTATGCTCTTCTTTTTTCTACCCTTCTTTTTAGGCAGTGAAAAAGTCGCCTTGCCTATCTTTAATGGGTTTTTAGGCACCTTCATATCTTTGTTAAATGTACCAAGTGACGGCAATTTTGTTTTACCAAAAAGTTTTGGCATGTTACTTCGGAGTTGCATTTTTCTTTCCTCCTCCAACATCCATGTCTGGTGTACCAATGCTTAACTCATTTATTTTAGCTTGCAACTTTTGTCTTATTATAGGCTTGTCTACCTCACCTTTAGCTATACGGGCATCAAGATTTGCTAATGCTATAGGGTACCAGCCAGGATCCGGATATGCCTTTGCTTTGGCAATTTCTAATTCTCTTTGTTTTTTTGCCAGCTCAACAGAGTCCGACTGTTCTTTTGCTAATTCATTATCAATTTGTTGTTGCAGACCTTTTATATATTTTGCTTTAATTATAGGTTGAGGCATCAAATTAATTGACCAATCATCATCATGCATTAAATTCTCTCTTGAAGTTGCGCCATTAAAATACAACTTATCAATTGATCTTTTGTTAATATTATCAATGCTTAAAATTTTATCTTGTATAATGCCTTGAAATATTTCTTCATCAGTATCAACAACAATAAAATCTAATCCAGATAAATGAGCCGGTACTTTGTCAGCATAGGGATCGTTTGCTAACGTAGATTTAGAGTCATCAAACTTAATTGGGTTTAATTGCAATGTTTCAATTACACCATCTTGATTTTTATATAGTCTTAGTTTTGCCATAAATTCCTACTGTGTCCCAAATGTTCCAGTGCTAAAATCGTGGTCAATAGCTATTGCACCAGCCGCATCGTATAAAAACACTTGATAGCTACCCGCATTAGTTATTAGCCAAGATGTACACGCCGGTAATGGTAATATTTCAATAATAGATACCCATACAGGAAATTGTGCAGTACTATGATTAGTGTCTAAATTAATAGTAAATGTTCCTAATGCAGTTCTTGATACAGAATCAATATTATAGTTTTCGCCTAACAATGTTCCTGTAGGTCCATCTACGGTGCACCATGCTTTTGTGGTTGAATTACGGTTCATGTAATTAGCAGTAGGGGGGTCTGTGTTTGGAAATAAAGCTCCCTCCCCATTAAACCTAACGCTTTCAACTGCTGTACAAGCAATGACAACTTCATTCGCAGTTGGTAGAAATATACCACTATTATTTTCACCAACAAAACCAATGCCATTTGCATTTCCAATAGCCCCAGAGTTTACTCTAAGTTGTACGCCTGTATTCAATATTGCTACAGCTGATGGGCCAATACTAAATGTTCCTGTCCCATTTATTGAAAAATTAATACTTGTAGCAGTATGATATATCCCATCGGTGCTATCAGCAGTAAAAGCAAATGATGGCGTTGCAGCTGATCCATCTTGGACAAGTAATTGTCGCCCCGTCCCAACGGTTAATGCAGAATTACTTATTGAGAATGCAAGAGTACCGTTGGTAGATACACCTAAATTATTTGCTCCAATGAGATAAAAACCATCATTTAATGCTCCATCAAATGTAATCCCAGGAGCTCCAACTGTTCCTGCTTGAAAAGATGTTTGGTCACTAAATATCCCAAATAATGTGGATGCTATATCTAATTTTTTAACTCCGCCCAAAGATACACCAATATTATTATTCCCAATTCTGTAATATCCTGTATCAGTATCTGAAGCATAAGATATCGAAGGAGCACCTGCTGAACCATCTGGGAATAAAGAAACGCCTCCGAATGTTGCATTATTAATAGTTGGACTAGTTAAGGTTTTATTAGTTAATGTTTGTGTTGAATTATTTGTAACTAATACACCGCTAACATCAGGAAAAGTATATGTTTGTGATGCGGTCAATCCTGAAGACGATAATATTGCTGAATTGCCATCACTGTTAATTGTCCAAGTATCAGATGTGGTCCCACCAATTGGAGTTGATCCATTTGTTAGATCATTAATTTGTTGTTGTAAGTTTTTAGGCAGATTAGCATTGCCATCATTGTCAAAGTCGTAATTAGCTAAGAATGCATCTTTCCTTAACTGAGTAAGATTTAAATTAATAATAGCAAAATAATCTTCAACAGATTCTCTCCAAGCATCTAAATTCTGCTCAAATAAAACATTCCCATTTTGATATTCTTTTGGAATTTGAGGATCTATTAGTGACATAAATTACCAAACTTTCATGCAACTAAAAAAAGTTAAGTTATTTCCATTGTTAATATTTAATGCGCCACCACTGTTTTGATAAACTCTCAATTCATAATAATCAGTGTCAGAAGAAACATCATCGACTTTTATTTGAATAAATGTAGTTTCTCCTGCAGAAGAACTAATCTCTTTAGCCTTTGCTAAAGATGATCCGTTTTTATAAATATAGACTTCTCTTTTACCAGTAGCATTAGCTGCAAACTCAACCTGCCCTGTAAATGAATATAATCCAGCTCCACCACCAGGAATGATAATCCGATTGTTATTAACAGCATTGTCATGCATTGATCCAACATCATAAACTTCATTATTAAAATTTATTGCTGTAAGAGTTGCATCAGGAATTGCTTGAACCGCAGAATCAAGAAATGCTTTACACCTCATTTGACCAGATGAAGTAAATGTACTTGTAGAAGTTACTGCTGCACTATGAGCTACAGTAGAACTAAAAGTCCAAGATCCTGTCACTGTTTCATTATCTGCTAATTTTGCTGCTAAATCAGTCAGCGGTGTGCCAAACTGAGCGTTGCCATCATTGTCATAATCATAAGAATTGCCAAATACATCTTTTGCAATTTGTATAAAATTATTCTTAGTATAAGTATTGAACTGAGTATCAATATAATCCATCGCTGTATTTAGTTGAGACTCTCTCAAAATTTTAAATGCATCATAATTTTCTGTAATGTTTGAATTTGGTATTGCCATTATCCTACCACCTGTCCTGTTAAACGATTTATTTCTTCTACCTCTACAAGCACCCCTAACAATTCAAAACCTTCATCATATACCGTTTGCTCATCTGGGATATGTTGCACAAGCATTGAATAAAAATTACCACTTCCCTTAGAGTTCTTTTTATTCATTATAACCTCAGGCAAACCACCTAAAACAGATTGACCAACAACAAAATCTTCTCCTAATATATCAGCAAGTTCATCAGATGTCATATTATATTCAAGTGTCTCAATAGTTCTACCATTAATTTTATATGTGATTGAAAACTTTCCAACAATTTGTGGTACAAATATTGGAGCAATAGCCTTAAATTGATACCTCGCGTCAGGAGCCCCAGGTGCAATAATGCCACTTTGTACATAAGATGAATATTTGACACCATAGTCTGAATGCGTTGTGTCATCAATAACCCCAAAATCTCCTAACGCAGACCCTACCATTGTCCTTGTTTTTTTATTCTGAAAATCAACATATCTAAAAATAGAAGTATGGTTATAATCTCTCCATCGATACCATTCCCCAACCTCTAATGAATAACCCCATACATCAGTTGGATATGACCTGCCTTGTCTTGGGAAGATTAATAAATACGAGTTCAAGCTAACATCATAAACTGCTTGCATGTACTTAGCTCTATTAAAATTAGTCTCTTCAAACCATGGCGGCTGTATTTTGGCTGATAAATAAGTGGTTGTTATTGTAGATAGCTTGTCCGTAGACTGTAAATAATGAACACCCCTATCACTAGGGAACATAATTGTAGATTCCATCGCCACAACTGCATTGTGAGCTATACAGCCTATGCCATCAACTATCTTGGAAATAGAAAAAACAATCGACCCATCTGCTATTATTACAGGAGTAAGCTTATAAATACTATAACGCTTGGACACATAAAGTGATCCGAAAAAAGGAGGGAATATAGCTGTGATCCCATCAGGATCCCCATCATTAATGTCTAAATCATAAGCTGCTGCATCTCCTCCAGTAAAATCTGTAGGATCCCCAGTTTTTGATTTTAAAACTCTTCCAGGAACGGTTGGATCTGGTATCCATAAACAATTGAGAAAAACTCTACCGAATGGCGCATTTGGAGCATCTGAAGATAAAGCTGTAATATCTCCACTTTGAGTCCATTTCTTAGGAGTGGTTTGTCCGCCATAAAAAAATATACAAAGCAGCCCTTGAAATTGTGTAAATGATATTACCTCATCTGTAGGCAATACGTGTGCTCCAGATATATTTGATTGAACCCCAGATGAACTAATAGAATATAAATATTGCCCATCCCATTCTACTATTTTTTGAGTTCCCAACCTCCAAAAATCAATGCCGCCAAGAATGTGCCTATTCCCTGCAGGTCTAGTTGTAAATGCAGGTGATACTCCTGGCCTTATCTTCTTAGTGCTATATGTTGTATAAACAATATTATCAGAATCTACTATTGCTTTAGGATCAATCAATAACGGATGCTTAGTAGAATCTTGCGTCCCATCATAAGGATAAAGCCTTAATTGAGTTGGTGTATCAACCATGGCTTATGACTCCGCTTGTCTTGATATATAAAATAAATCATCACTTTTATTATAAAAATGAACTCTTGAATATCTTGCTAATGAAGACTTCAATTTAGGTTTAGGATCAGTCTTTTTAAATTCTGCTTGCATTTTCTTAAGTCTGTTTGTTGCAATTGACAATTCTCTGTCAGCAGACTGGACCTGCCCACGAACTCTAAACCAATCGGCCAAAGCAAAATGAACTAATACCCACCTGTCATCAATTGGGATTAACGGCTCATCACTGTCATTAGCCATATCTTCAACATGCATCGAATAATTAATATGGATGACCCTGTTTGCATCAGGTTCAATAGGGAATAATCTAATCTTATCTACTGTATCAAATGGATCTCCGCCCAAAAAATCATAATCAAGAATCATCTCATCTAATGGCGGTAGAGTCTCTGCTGATATCTTCCCATCTCTATTAAAAATTACAGGAGGTCCAGCATAATCAACATTACCTGCAAGTGCCCTATTGAAAGAAAGAACGTCTTGAGGGTCAATTTGCCTAACCCCACCAGCATATCCTGTTAGAGGAAAGTCATAATACATTTGCACTATTTCATCACAATCAGGGGGCGCTGGAAACTCATAATGATATATTTTATAAGTAGCTGTGGCGTTAGTAACCCCTGCAAAATTAGAAGACAAATAAAGAGTATTAGTTCCTATGTCTAAACCAACAATCCTATACAATACATTATCGCCGGTCACTTTAAAGGATTTTCCAACGTAAGTATTATCAATAGTCAACCCTGTAAAAACTACCGCTCTGGATAAATTTGTTACTGCTACTGTCCCTGTTGTCGTTGGTAACTTAAATAAATAATCACGATCAAACTTGCGCCAACTCCAATCTCTTTCGGTAGCTATCGTAATATAATGCTCATTGATAGATCCCTTAATAAAATTTAAATCTCTATCTTGAACATCTCCAGCAATCTGACCTCGATTAGATACTATCGATACCATGTCGCCAAATGTTACGCACCTAATTGAAGTAGAATCAGCCATTAAACCCTCTAACTAAATTAAATGACTTTTCGGCACAGCTCTTGCCAAACAGTACCATCATACATCAACATCAAAGTATCACCTGATGCTGCAGCAAAGTCGACGCTTCCAGCTAATATTAATGATGCAAACCCAGCGCCGCCTGCTGTTGAATGTTTAACCAATGGTGCATTTAAAAACTTTAACACTACAATAGAACCAGATGTCCATCCATATGTTTCAATAGCGTTAATTTGTGTATTCCCTGAGACTGCCCAATATTGACCATCCTCACCTAACGATAAATCATTAGCCGCAACCAAGCCTACACCTTGTTGACCTAAAACCCTGCCATCAAATCTACTAGCTCCACTCTCAACATACAAAGAAAAAACATTTGTAAATGTTGTAAGTGCACCTTCAATTGGAGGATTTAAAGTCAATGCAGATGCATTAGTTACTGTTCTTGTGTTTGTAGTTGAAAAGAAGGTGCTTCCACCAATATCCACCATGGATAATTTAGTTAAAGTCGCCGTTTGATTACCAAGGCTTACACCACCCCCAGTTGAACCAATAAATAAACAAGATAATTGACCTACATTGCCTACACCGTCTGCTAATTGAGGTGGAGTTAATATTAAACTAAATACCGAGTTTTTATTCCCTGTCCCACCATCAATTGTCATTGTCGATGTGAATAAGAATGCAGCATTATTCCCTGCTAATGGAGGGCCTTGAACATAAATAGTAGTAGCAGAACTTACTGTAGACGCTCCATCAAATGCATATGTAGCTCTATCAAAAAAAACATCCCCTTGAAAACCAAAGTTGCCAGCATCCCATGTTTTGGTTGCAGACATATCAAACCATAAGCTAGGAGAGGCTGTACTAGCAGGTATATTTGTATGCGCACCAGTTACTACTTTAAAATCAACCGGAGCTACTCCATCTTGATCCCCAATAGTAATATGACATCCAAATTCAAAAACATCTAAAATAGTAGTTCCATCAACACTAAAGTAATGATGATTACCAACTGGAACATTTCCTTGAAGACCACCTGCGGCTAATCTGCCATACTCATGGTTGCCATTTGTAATGGCACCACCATTGGTAAATGTAATTATCCCATAAATATTTACATCATCACCAACCCCATCGCCTAAAGTAGTATTGCCTTGAACAATAAGATTGCCTGCTAAAGTTAAATTTGGACCTACAGAACCTCCGCCAGAACCAGGAGGATATTTAATTGGCATATAAACCTCTTAACCTTGTGCTAAATATTGAATGATGATCTCATCTCCGGCTGTTCTTCCGGATACATAAAACTTAGATAAATCAAAAGCTAATACTGGATCTTCTCCACCCATATTCCCAGTTCCATGAACATAATTTTTTTTATCTCCTGCAGCCATTGGAATCCACTCATCAGGATCAGCATTAATAGCGTTCAATAAATAAACATTACCACCATTAGTACTAACTGAATAAATTTCAAAATCTGTAGTATAAATTGGTACTTCCGATACAGCCTGTGGAGTATCATCCGCAATTAATGTAATAAAAATATTTTTTAAAATCATTGTCTTTACCATAAATCTCCACCTAATAAAAAAGCCATTTCAGAGATTCTCTAAAATGGCTTTAAATCTCTGCTTTAAAACAGATTAAAATTAATAACCAGGACTAACTCTAGTTTGAGCTGCAAAAATGTAATCAACTGTTAATGTTTTAGCAACAGCTTCACCATTTTTTAAGGCTATCGTTGGTCTTAATGCTGCTCCTGTTAAACCCGTAGTTACAGTTCCTATTTTATCACCATTAAACCATACATCTACACTCTCATCACCATTTACAACAAACCCAACTTTTACAAATTGGTTATTTGAAGCTGATCCAATATCAGCAAATCCAGATGGTACAGAGCTATTAAATGCATAAAACCCAAAATTACTACTTCCATCAATTTTTTGGAACATGAATCCGTCAGCCCCGCCAAATGGAGAACTTGAAAAAACATCTGTGTCAGTAGATGATAATCCAATAGCAATCTCAGATTGAAGCACATCATAAACACTAAAAACACACTCAAACCATATTTTACGCTTAGTTATTGGAAGAAAGCTTAAAGCTGGATTTGAAGAAGAACCGGCTTGCATATTCACAATATCATTGTCTGCTGCAGAGTTAGTAATAAGCAATAATCCATTACCACCAGAAGTTAATGCTTCAGTCGCCGCTGCATCTGTCTCAGATATTGCCCATGCATTAGATCCACCAAACATATAATTGAAATCATCAAAAAACACAGATTGAATCTGAGGGTTATTTGATTGATATCCATCCCAAAAAGAGTTGGAATCAGACACTTTAATTGTATCACTAGGAACAAGATATGGATTATTCATAATTCAAACTCCAAAACAATTAAGCTAATGTTGCTGTGCCGCCCATAAAGGCCCATCCGCCAGTACTATAAACTAAAAATGCAGTATCACCTTCAGTGTCAAATGTAATGGTTGTTCCATTAATAAGATTTGTAGGCGTTAAAACAGCATCTCCACCATCTGCAGTCATTCTGATAAACATTACCCTCTGAACTGCTGCATCTGCTAAAGTCAAAGCAATTGCTCCAGATGTTCCAGTATTAATTTCAACAAAAGTTTTATTTACAGATATAGCTCCGTTAGCATTATAAGCAACAGGAACGTCCCCAATTGATACTGGACCATTTAGTAATACAAAACCTTCTAATGAAGCAGTACCAGAAGATGATCCAACTGAAGTTACACCACTTCCATTTGGTGCTATCGTGATTTGACCATTAGCGCCATCTGCAATGGTAATACTTCCAGTCGTAGCATTACCTGTTTGTAAAATTAAATCAAAATTACCGTTTGATTTAATCGTTGCATTGGATGCTCCATCGCCAACAATTAGCGGGCTAGTTGTTACAGCACTCCCAATTAATGACCATGATGGAGAAGCTGCTGTCCCTTTGTTCTCATAAATAGAACTATTATTAGTTCCACTATCAGTACGAACAATCAAGCAACCATGGGCAAATAACCCTGCTGTAGATGGAGGAGCCCCCACACATTTGGCAAAAATTGCCAAGTCATTACCATCTGTCAACGCAATAGACAGTGTAGCGCTAATATCAGAAAATAAATTTGTACCATTATTAGTAGCCATTAGTGACTCCCTATAAGATTATTAAGCACCAGCATTGGCATAAACACCGCGCCATCCGCTATAGCCAACATCAAAGCGGCAGCTGGCAATAACTTCATATGCAAAAGCGTGCTTGTCATAATCAGAATCAGTTTGCATGCCCTGACGAGTCATAAACATTAAGTTATGCTCATTTTTAGGCGATACTAAGAAAAATGCAGTGTCACTGTCTAAATAATTCCAGTATCCACCTGGAATTAATTGAACAGTATCATATACGCTATTCACAGCGTTATTAGCATTATTAGGATCATATGCAGATTTAACAATCTCGAATGCTTCATCTTGCAAAAGTTGCGGAACTAGTAAAAATTGGGCATTGTATTTAACCAATTGACCATTCTCATTAACAGTGCTTTGCATAATGTTACGCAAGTCACGGAAAGAAGTTAACGATAATGATGCAGGAGCAGTCGCAATGTTAGAACCTAATGCACCATTGCCATTTTCTAAAGGGTGTGATGCAGAAAACAAAGGCACTCCGTCATATCCATTAATAATAAAACCATCATTGAATACATCAGCGGCTTTGATTTCTTTCAACTCATACATACCTTTTGCAAAAGACTCTGTAGCACGTTGAATATAACTAAACTTTCCATCATCAACCATTTCTTTAGAAATTCGATAACCAGTAGCATAAGTTAATGCATTGTAAGTCTTGTCATAACCAGGTTTCATCGTTTGAAATTGAACCGGTTGGCCTTCAGGTTTTAATGCAGGATTTTGCAAACCAGACATCGTCGTAGTTTGAGCAATATCTGTCGACATAGATTCTTCGTTAAACAATACAGGGACCATCGAAGCGTACGACTCGGTTTTTGCCCGAATAATCGCTTCTAGTTCAGGTAGCTTAGTTGTACCAAAGAAATCTGCAAAATTGGCTCGTAATTGAGTTGACATCGTTTTACCCTTTCAATTTAAAATTAGATACCAGTACCACCACCGTTATAGGCACATTGGTTAAATACGCATTCAACTAAAACATTAGCGCCCAAAGCATTACCAGCAACGCTAGTAACATCTGCTACACGCTCAATCAAAATAGGCAATGTAGCAGTTGTAGCTTGAGTACTGCCGTCAATCTCCATTTGAGATTTACCACTAGATGGAGCCGTGGCTAAAATGTCATAATTTAAACCAATATCAGTTTGGGCATTAACTGTCGCATCATCAACTTGAGCCAACATTACCAAGCCAGGAGCTGGAACAACTGCAATGGTTCCACCAGAATTAGCTGCTTTATCCTGAGCTGCAACACCTACAATGCTTGTAGAAGCGGCTTGAGCGATATGTACATAACCGTCAGATCGACGTTCAACAACATCGTTAACTGTAATTTCTGAATTGGTACCAGAAACATCAAAATATTCTACAGCCAAAGAACGGCCATCCTTGTAACGTACAGGGATAAAACCTCGTGGATTATCAACATTTGCCATATCGCACTCCTATTAATTAGTATCGTACAGTCTCAACCGTTTCATTAACGGTAGGACTAAAACCTTTTAAAGCATCATTATGCAAAAATACATCAGTTGCATTCTTTGTAGCTCGAACTACAGCGCGTTCCATCTCTCTTGCTTCCCACTCTTCTTTTGGAAGATATGCCAAAACCATCTCATTGCGATGAACCAAGCCATCATTCGATGCATTAAACTTTTCGCCTGCTTGATTTTCACTGTCGGTGCCGGTTTTAAACAACTGATACCCCTGTGGGTGCCATTTCCCGTTCTTTTCCCATTTATTCATATTAATGTAGAAGAACTTCTTATCAGGGTTAGCTGCTTCAATATCTGCTGGAACTTGCAAAATGATTCTTCGATTATAAAAACTTTTCATCATTTCAGCTTTTTCATGAGCTGAAAGTCTTTCTAACCCTATCTTGGTAACTGAATCCATTGAAGAAAAAGAACGATTAATTGCGCCTTTGCGTACATTCTTAGAAGTTTGTGTTGGGATTGCCATGATTTCCTTAAGCAACAAATCAGTTATAGTATGTATTATCTAGTTTCTTACAAAAAAATGCAAGAAAAAAAATACACTACCATACAATACATTGCCATATATATATGGTTAAATTTTTTTTTATTATTATTTGTACAAATGTTTTTTGTTAAAGAAGTCCTTTTTCTTTTAACTTCTCATTCACTTTTTTTGGATCTACTCCAAAGAATTTTGCCAACTCTGGGTTAATCTCTTTTTTCTTGCTAGAATTAACAGTGCCATCACTCCCAGATGGATTCTGAGCTGCATAAGCACTCGCCTCTTGCAAGTTCTTTGGCCTAATTCCAAGCTGTAGTGCCGCCTTCTCAATAGCTATAACCTCAGCATCAGGTAATGCCTTTATGTGGCTAGGTAACTTCTCATATATCTTTTTTGTAGTCTTAAATAACTCACTGCGTTGATTCCTAATATCAGGGAACAACATAGCTGCCTCATAATTCAATTGAGTTACATAGTCTTTATCAGATAAATTCTTATCAACCTTCTTTAATACACTTTCTTGGATCTCTCCATTCTTTTGATTTACCATCCGTTCCATCATTTTTACCAAAGCATTGCCTTGATCTTCATCAAGCCCAAGCGCGTCAATCTCTTCTTTAAATTCATTCAATGTAGAATTATTCACACTCTTAGTCGGAACACTAGTCCCAACTTTGCTCACATGCTCGCTCAAAGTGTTTTTTACTGTCTCCATAATCGTACTCATCATGGACCCCTTCAACTCTTCCATTGCACTCTTATTGCTGTCAATAATGTCTTGTTTCACTTTATCAAAATCCAAATCATTTACTTTATCAATATTATCTGTCATATTTACTCCTTGTTCCTTTCATGTAGGCGGGTGCACAGTTAATTCTGTCACCCGCTTTTTTATTAATAACTAGCTGCTTTTTTTACAGACTTAACTGCCTTGGCGCCTTTTTTTGCCGCTGCAGGCAACGATGAACGACGAACTTTTTTAGGGTTCATTTTGCTTGCACTAACTGCCGCTTTCTTTACTTTTATTTTCATGCTATTCTCCTTTGGTTTGTTTGAGATTTTTCAGATATGACAACCATATCCGCTCCCTCTCAGATTTCATGGTTACTAAACCATGATAAAGTCCCTCATTATAACTCATCTGCTCACCATACGTTTTCCCATTCCCTTCCCTCCGCATAAAAGCATTTTGTAATGCTTTAGCCTGCATGGTAGCCTCTAGCTGGCGATATTCATTAAACTCCGGCATCTTCATCAATGCCACAGTTAACTCAGCCCATCTAACCTGCTCCTCGCTAAGCAACGGCTTCTTGTCTGCCCCCTTAAAAGCCCTTTCCTTAACTTGGCTTTTAATCTCTTCCACCTTCTTAGAAAATGGTACGTATTCTGTTTGCATATGTTCCTTTCAATATATAATTACACACCCTCATTATTCAACATTTGACCTACATCCTGAGGTGTGACCGCACCAGAATTAGGTTGAGCAGCCCCTGCAACCTCAGGCAAATTTTCAGGCGGTGTCTGACCACCACTTAATCCTAAATTAGGTGATTGAGTCATACCTGTTGGGTTTTGAATGCCACTACTACTCTCTAATGTATCCAAAAAACGCTTATGCTTATCTACTACTGATTGAAGAATCCTTAAAGTGTCTGCATGTACCTTCCCATACTGAACTTCTAATTGTGTCTCATCACTATTTAATAACTCTTCTATCTTAGCTATCTTGTCAGCGTGTTCTTTATCAGCCAATACAACCGGAGGCATTAAACCTTGCGCTGCCATATATACCTCTGCATTAAATGGCAAAGCTCCTGCCCCCTCTGGTTTCTTAATAAATCTATCTACCCTAGATTTACCCATGTTCTTTAACACATCGAGCAACACCTCATATATTTGGTCAGGACCAACTATGCCTGTCTCCATCGGCGCTCTCTGCAGCAAGAATTGAGCCATCTCCATCGAAGCTTCTAATTGTGCCTGACGATTCATGTTTGTTGCATTAGCATACAATCCAAAATGAACTCTTGCAGCGCCCTCATCCCTACTCACTGATTCATATATAGGCTTGCCCTCAGAATCTAACTCAGGAACACCGTCCATACCTATAACAGGTATCTTTAAATGCTCAGGCATTCTCATCTCACAATCATAATACAAACCTTCCCAAACCTCTGATAGACAATCGTTTAATCGCCTCATCAAAACATCCAACTGAACATCTCGCTCAGCAAACATTGCCTTCAATCCACTCGTGCTTCTTAACGGCCCAACTCTTCCACCAACTACTCCTGAACTCTCTGACCCAAGACTTGTTAATTGAGCCATCATGCTATCAATAATACCAATTACTGGAATCGACCAATTAGGATTAACTCGCCAATCAAAAAATCTTAAATCATTATTAACATCATCCAATTTTAATCCAATCCCAGGCTCTACTCTAACCTCCTCTGGATCAAAACTAGAGCTCCCACGATAACCAAACATAGGATTATTTGCCAACATCCCTGCATCAATGCTCTGATTAATTAAAACATCTGTCATCTCATTCAATGAACTTTGTGTCTCAACTAACCCTCTACCTATCGATTGACGTGGCCTTCTATACAAATGACACATATGTAATGGAATCTTCCCATTAGCTGAAATACGATCTAAATATGTCCACCTTGCCAAACTCTTTGTTGGTATATGCACCATATATACTAACTTGTCCGCTAACGATCTCTTCTTACTCCTGCTAGCAGATACAGTGTCATAGGCACATATAAACTCATAATATTTCTGCGTGTCATTAGGATTAACTGTCCTCACACCCGTCATCATGTCCTGTGCTGAATATAACCCATTGCCTCTTGTAGTCCCTATGGTAGAACCAAAACTATCTCCTGGTTGTTCTAAAACCTTATCCACAACCTCCTCATCCATAAATTGACTTTGCTTAAATCCTATCAAATCATTTTCGCTAAAATAACATACGTGCAATACTGTTTCATGAAGATTCAAATTTGTAGAATCTACAACCCTACCTTTAAATAGCACAAATGTCGGATCCTCAGCGATCAACAACGGCCCATTAAACATCGTCCTTACAACAAACCTTTCCTCATAAGGTTTATTAATCGCATCATCAACCATCAGCTTAAATTCATCCTCTGGAATGTCTTCTGAAAATGCCCGTTTCAAATCAAACCCACGAGTAAAAAAATTAGGATTTTCATCAACCTTTAAAAATCTACGCTGCTCCACCTTCCAATCTCTTCGCAATATCCCAATGCCGCCTGTTACTAAATCCCAACAAAAATCATCCATCGCATTAAATATCCCCTTGTTCCAATTACAATAGCGCATCAGAATATATTTCATCTTCCGCTCTATCTGCATAATCCGCTTCTCATCCATATCCTCTTGCGGATCTATGTAAAATGGAGGATTAATAAAAAATATTGCCTGCAAAAATCTTGCATGCATAGCGTTCGCCTGTATCTCCGTCTTCGGCAAATGTAAATTAGATGACCCTGCCCATAAACCCTTATACACTGGACTTAAATAATCATCCCATCCAAGATAATATTCCTCTCGACGATTCATCCAGTCAGACCTGTCTGTGCTGAACTCGTTAAACTTCGTCATCGCTCGCTCTACTAAAAACTCACTGTCTATCTCAATATCTGGAACCCTTAAAACAGGATCCACAGGTGCGTATATTATCGAACTCCTTGCCATATATTATATCCTCTCTCTTTTTTAATTTTACTATATGCTTCTACTGAACTATTCCTCACTAAAAAATTACTCTTTCCAGGTGTTTGATACTCTGGATTTATTGACTCTAAATAACGTTCTCCTGAAATAAAGTCATCGTGTATCGGCTTAGGCTTCGCCACATCTGTCAACGTCTCCGGCCACTGATAATGTGTCAACTCATACTTATACTTTACACATCTTCTAAATACATATTGCATCGGCCCGTTGCCCAATACAGGACCCCTATCTACTACTCTATACAAATCTTTTATCTTCTCTATACCTGGATTTAACTGATCTCTTTTAAATGCTGAAGAAGGTAATACACCTCCACCAGCATCCCTTATCCCCCTCACTAACTCTGCTCGCATGTCAATTCTATTTGCCATCTCTGTTGTATTAATAATTGTATCTACAACACTCCCGCCTATTCTAGCTCCACCTTTACATAATTCTTTACGCTTCCTAACCAACTCCTTGCCAAAATCATACAACCCACCCGTAAACGCCAACTCATCAACAACATAACGTATACCATCGCGTGAAACAGCTTTCCACAAAGCACAATGCGGCTTCATCGGATGCGGATCTATCCCCTCATAAATTACATAACTATCATCCAATTCAAAAGGATCAATGTCGTGAATTTGTGCGTCATATGTATCGATGACAACTCCGGTTAGTTTGGCAAAATGGCCATGGAATCGGACTTCCTTTTCAGCATCTGTTAATTCAGAAAGAAACAATCCTAAAGCGTCATGATCAATATGTGGGTTCTCATCGCTGCGCATGTTAAAGCATTCGATGTATGGCTTTTCCCCACTGATGCCAGGATCAAAAATGTCGTCTTTCAGCCACGCCTGACTGATTGGAGTTAGGCTAAACCACATTCTCCCACCTGTATCAATAAGACCACGCATGTTTGCAATATATAATTCACGGCTTGGTGGCTCATCAAAGGAAATATAATCGAATCGACTACCTTCAGCTTTACGATCTTCTTGATCATAAGATCCTACTATAATCCTACTCCCATTTTTAAAATTAACTCCTATTACATTGCCGCGCTGGTCATGCTCAAATGGCTTTTTAGGATCAAAATATTCTGGAGGACACCACTCTTCAAACTTAGGAACAAATGTTTCCATTACAGCAGAAAAGCTATCACCATACATCTTGCCTCTGTTGGGAACAGGGATAGGATTATATGGGTGTATTCCTAAAGCTGTCCAAACACATTCAATCAAATTACTAGTGGTTTTGCCGCTGTTTTTTGAAACTATACCATTGGCTAGAATGAAGCAATGTAATGGATGGTCTACAGTTATACATCTAACTTTTGATACCCCAGAATTTTTAATCTCAGATATTATCAAATCATTCCGATACATTTTATTATTAGATTCTCTAACTTTTTTATGGCCTATATCGATCCCAAGCCTAAAGGTAAAATTATTAGACCATTGGACTACATACATTTGATTTTGTTTATTATTGTTTGGTTTTTTTGATAGATATATTTCTGAATAACCGCCCAAAGACTTGACTACCCATGCAATGTCTGAGACTAATCTTCTTGATGTAGAATAAACTGAAGTCTTGTGATTGTCTGTGCACCCGTCTGTAATAATCAAGCCACGCAATAATTGCTTTCTTGTCTCAATGTCAGATCTCTTAAAATCTTCTGGAATAAACTTTTTATGCCCATGAAGCCCAAGCAATTGAAGCCTCCTTAATTCATGAATAAATGAGTTTTTATTGCCATGATTTGATCTAACATAAATTCTTCCGCTATCGGATTTATATTTTTCACACCTTAAATCTGGGTCAAAATCTTTAACACTTTTTTTAAATAGGTCTTCTTTCCATTGTTCAATGGTAGCAAAGTTTATCCCGTAACCAGTACTTGATGGACTCTTACTAGAAGATCCATCTCCAAGATACATCCCCATTAATAACCCACAAATCTTAGATTCTTTCTTGTAGCTGAAAGTCATTGGGCCTGAGCTTAGAAATTTTTTCTGCTTCCATTTTGATTTACTAATATCTTCATATGATCCAATTTTATATTCGTTTGAATCACTTGCTCGCTGCGAATTAAAAAATGGAAAACAATGATCCTTTGTTGATTTTATTGAATTGCCATTTTTTGTTATATACTCTACAATCTCTTCTTCCCCATCATATGGGATATCACATACTTTGCCTGGCAAAGATTTCTCACCGTCCCAAACTAAAACTGAATCACCAATATTAATATCCTCAATATTCTTTTCCTCACCATTACTCATCATTAACTTAGTTCCATAAGAATGCGGCCTGTTCCCTCCGAGCATTAGCCTCACCTTAGCCTTACTCTTATGAAATGCCAATTGCTTAGGATGCGGAACATACCTATCCAACTTACCACTCTCAAGACGCTTCTCTTCTTTGGAAAGAATGGCCAGAAGCCTGAGCATTTCATTTCTTGCTAAATCGGTCATTCCACTTCCCTTTCGTACAATGGGTCGTGAACATTCGGGCTATCGCCCTCATTACACTCGCTTCGCTTGTGAAACGAATCTGCGTCATTTTCTGATTGAGGTGCGTCATTTTCTACAATTGTTGCGTCAATTATTTGCGGGGATGTTGCTGAAAGCCGCGCCAGCAAAGCAGGATTGTGCTTGCCGATTCTTTGCATTGCCGACTTCACCATAGCTGCTAATTGATCTGTTGGCATTCCATCGTACTGCATAGAATGTTCCACGCGGTTTATCCCACCATGCCCACTCTGCGACAATATAAACTTATTAGCCTCCAACGCCACACGCTCATCCTGCGACTCCATCGCTATCTCCAATACCCTCAACTGCGCCAAAGGTGCCGCCTTCCGCTTCATCCCCTCAACATCCTCATTCACAACACTCTCAGATATCGACTTCCTCCAATTATCAACATACCCAATGTTCCCTACTCCCATCTCACTCAAATCTATCTCCTCCAACCGCCACTTCTTACCCAACCCATCTATTATACTCTCCCCAATACCATCACCAACACCTTCTCGGGTAACATTCTCACCTAACTTATATTCCTTTTCACGCATTATTTTAGACCTCAAGCGAATACAAATAGAACTAACCGAATATTATCAAATATTTATTCAAAACTCAACTGTTTTAACTCATAAAATGTGCGTTCTTATCAACTATCTTGGCTTTTTATTGTTAAATGTAACCTTGTCACATCTAATGTGATTACATTGTTTGAAATGTGGGCTTTGTGAACGCTTTTTGAAATGTTGGAGTGGCCCCAAGTGGTATACATTCTATCGCCAGGTTGCCTTAGGCCACACCCTTCCAAAAATTCTGTACAGAAAACACTTCTAGACTTTAAAAATTGTACAAAATTCCATACATTTTTATGTACTATTTTAAATTGTATAAAATATTATACATTTTAAAAGTGCATCATTATATACAGTGCGTCCTTTTTGTATTTTGTACAGAGTTATGTACCAAAATGGTGTTTGGCATGATAATTGCACAGCGTTTTTTCTGTTTAAAATTTTAAAATTGTGTATATTATTTTATACATATACATTTTGTATATTATATTATACAAAAATACGAATTATTTGCAATTTGGCATAGACATTGCATGTTTTTTAAAAACCCAATTTTAAGCGCATATCAAACAATCTTAAAATTTTCTGAGCACACCTTTTTGCAATGTGATCAACCACTTACACCTCTTTGAAGAGAACTAAACTCATATATATATATTATTATTTTATATTATTATTATTATTATTATAACATTTTTTAAATTTTCCATTGAATATGCCTTCGAAAGCGTAAGCACGCAATTTTTTAACGATTTTTCCCTTCAAAAATTTCAAAATTTCCTATATTTTATGCATAGTTACACGTGCTCGTTAAAGTGCTCAAAATTGCGAAAGTCTATTTGAGCACGAGTTGAGAAGTAACTATTGAGTTACCACTTTTCTCTTTGCTTTTCGTATAGTTAGCGATATTTTTCCGTGCTTAAGCCATTTTAAGCATGCTTAAATTTTTGTAAGGCATGGATATCTTTGAAGATTTTTCCTTGCCTGTGGATAACTTCCGATTTTGTACAGACTTTTTTTTCTGTACAAAACAGGTAAAAAAACGGGTTTTGGTTTTTTGTTCCGAAAATGCGGCTATAAATAGTTAGTTTTAGCAAATATTTTAAAAATATTTTACATTGCCGCCTTTATGACGCAGCTAGTCATAACATTATATATATACTATAAGCAGCTATAAGTAACTTTGCGATTACTTCACCTAATAATGCTTTAAAATTTCCTATATTTTTTAAGTAGTTACACGACAACATCACAATTAATCTAGTTCCCCTGCATTCACTCCCCGAAAAAAGGGATTTATCTATTATAAAATTAGTTAATAATTTTAAGCAGTTACACAAATAATAACATTTTGTGTGCGTTTGTGTTCTTTTGTATTGCAATATTTTAAAATTGTGTTAGAGTAATTTTGTTGTCGCGATAAGTGATAGCAAAATAAACAAAAAAACAGAGGTATAAAAAATGGAATTATCAATCAAAATAAAAAATATATACGGAATGGATGCGAGAATAAATCACATTAATTTTGAAATTGCGGAACTAAACGAGGTGCAATCATGAAAACACAACACACACCGGGGCCGTGGAAAATAGGGGCGAAATTAGGAATCTATTGCAAGAATTTGGGAACTATGATTGCCAATTGTGATCATACCACAAATTTTCCAGAAGAAAATCTGGCGAACGCCCGCCTAATAGCCGCGGCGCCTGATTTGCTAGCCGCGTTACGACAAGTAAGAATTGCCCTATATTCTGGGGCAGATTTATCTGAAACATTTGAGTGCCGCTGTGACGATAGGGAAAATGGATATATTTGCCTTGGGCATCAAATAGAAAAAGCAATCAACAAAGCAAAGGGGTAATTATGAATCAAATCAAAACAATAAGAGAAAAGCATTTTATAAAAGAATGGTTAGACTCATTAGTAAAGAGTGATGGCGTTATTTTGACGCGCAAAGAGTGGCTAAGAAAAATAAAAGTTAGCGGTGGGTATGTTAGTGAAGAAAAATATTCATCGAGAAAAGTTAATCTCACTTATGCAAAGTTAAAAAAGCCCAAATTGAGTTACAATTTACACAATGATTTTGGCGATAGCTATGAGGTCCCTAAGATTATATTTGATAATATTCAAGCCATATTAACCGAGGTGCAATCATGAGTTGGATTATTCAAGAAAATATAACGGGTTACAGCATTAAAGAAGAAATTAAAAATTGCACTAGACAAGACAGTTTAGTGTGCACGATTAATAAATCAGGATATTTAAAAAAAGACGCTTTAAAAAACGCTCACTTAATAGCCGCTGCGCCTGAATTGTTAACTGCCGTAGAAGATTTTTTAAGTTTTTTAAAATCAGATTATCAAGGGACAAATAATAAAGACCTATCAGGCGGAATGATTAGACATATTGAAAATTTAATCCAAAAAGCAAAGGGGCAACCATGAAACTAGATAAAAACCAGCAACAAAAACTTTATGACTTTTTAGACTATGCGGTAAACCAATTTTCTTATACCGCGTCACTTGATGACTTAAGAGCACATAGAAAAGAAAACGGCGGGAAGGATAAGGAAAAGCGTTTTAGGTGGGATATTTTTTACATGGCTAAAAAACACCAACGCGCAGATATGACTACTTTTCTTGATTCATTGGGTCGTGGTGTCAATGACGACCATATTGATACCGTGTTAAAACAATGGTTAGCAAAAAGACCACAATTATCTGTTAGACACGAGGTGCAACCATGAAACAAACAATTAACTTATCAGATTTTAGAGACGCCTTCCAAAAAATAAGGCCGAACAATTTTAGTTACGAAGGCTTAGAGGTTTTATTTAATTATCTCGAGGAATTAGAGAAAGACAGTGGCGAGGAGTTGGAACTAGACGTTATCGCTTTGTGCTGTGATTATACAGAGTCAAGCGTTGAAGATGCGCTTGAGTCATATAATTTAGACACTTTAGAAGATTTAGAAAATGAGACGTTAGTTTTTAAAATTGACGACGAGACAATAATTTACCAAGACTTTTAAACATAGATAAATAAAAAGGAGAAAAAAATGAAAACATTCTTAATCCAAAATTCACACGCAAAACCATGCAAATTGCAAGGGTCAATAATAACGCATATCGAGCATGTTCGGGTAGTCCCGCTAAACGAATTAATAACAGATTTGTTGGCGATGGATTATGAGCTCACAAAGCACAAGATTTTTGATGATGGGGATTGCGAAATATTGGTCGCTAGAGAAAACGGCGAAAGAGTGAAGCATTAATATGAGCAAAGATTTATATCGCAAAGAGCGGATGGAATTAATCGAGCAAATACTAGATGACTTTTGGAACTATTTTCCAATTTGTTCCACGCCGCCGGAAATTTCGAAAAGATTAGAGCATTTATACAGCGGCAAAAATCATCGCAAGCAAATTGTAATAACTTTAAATAACGCTTATTTTCGCAGATTAAAATACGGGAAAGGCATTACGAATAAATCACAACTCGGACACCCTAAGCTTGCCCGCAGCCAGAAAATAGGGCTGGCATTTTGTGGAAAATTTGGTTTTGTTAGTTAATTACGTTGACATGCAACTAGATGCAATGTATATATATCGAACACATAATAAGGAGTTAAGAATTTATGAAAGTATTAAATAATATTCATGTAAAATTATTTATCTATGAATTGTTGTTGTGGGATGACGCGGCTGGTGTTGACGGGGATGGCAATAGAATTAGGTATAAGAGTTATCCGAAAAATTTGTATAAAGCTTATTTTGATTTAAAGAATTTATTGCAAGAGCACATTGACGTTTATTTGTACCCGAAAAGCATGAGTAAGAACGATTTAAAACAATCTGATTTGACGATAGTTACTGCGAATGATTTTATGGTTAATTCTAGAATACATCTAGAGACTAAGGCGTTTTTGGCTGAAGTTTTTAGGCGAGAAGATGATTTGCTTTTAAACGATAGCCATTTGGATGTAATTAGATATTATTACAGTTTAAAAAAAGAAATACCTGCTAATTTATCTGTCGACAATTTCAAAATTTTTGAGGAATTAATAAAATGAAAATAGCAATCGACCCGGGGTGGAGTGGCGCCGTAGCATTTGAAATTGACGGCAAAACATGGACGGTAAATTGCCCTGATACACAATTTGAAATGTTTGACATTTTAAACAGTGTAAAAAACGGCATGGAAGATAACACTGTATCAGCAATAATCGAGAAAGTGCATTCGATGCCGGCGCAGGGAGTTAAATCTGTGTGGTCCTTTTCGGCTAATTACGCATCGTGGCAAATGGCGTTAATAGCACTAAAGATACCTTTTAAAGAAGTCCCGCCGCAAAAATGGATGAAAGCTTTAGGCAATTTACCTGCGGATAAGAAGCTTAGAAAAAATTGTATTAAAGATCAAATGCAGAAAAAATATCCGCATATAAAAGTTACTTTAGCTAATGCTGATGCGTTAGGGATTTTATCTATGTGGGGAAAGTTATGATTAAAATACAAAATTTAAAAATGTTTATTGATGGGGATTATTTACACATAACAACTACGCAGCATGCGGCTAGTCTCAAGCTTTATTTGGCAAAGGATATTACGATGCCGATATTGAGTGACGCTGATGTTTTTGGGGAGTTTAAAAAAGTTTTAAAGAGGTACGGCTATGTAATCTACCTCCGTAAAAAAGGGTGGGGTAAGAGGCCGGTTAAGGGTTATGATTGCGATCTTTTAGAATAAGTTATGAGTTTTAAACATGTGGCGAATATAATGGTTACTTCATGTTAAGAAAACACCATTGTATTCTATTCCCATGTTTAGTTTTTGGCACGTATGGCGCTAGTTGCGGTTACTTCATTTGGCGAAAAACGCCGCAACTGATTATTCCAAGGATAAATAATGAACGATTTAAACTTTTATTTAACGACGATGTTAGTTTCTTTTATCGTTACAGTGTTATTTTTATATTTAAAGGATTAGTGATGAACCAAAAAAAGACTAAGATATTAAAATCCGATTGGCCTAAACCCAAGAAGCGCTGGAAGCCTAAGGATGGCCAAGTTTATTGGTCTGTATTTTCGGTTGGAATGATTGATTGGGCAGAATGGGATGGAGATGCTCCTGATGTGGATCGATTTGAATTTTACAACTGCTTCAAAACCGCAGCAGAAGCAATAGCAGCACGAGATAAAGTTGAGGAGTTGTTAAAGAGTTTATGAGTTTTTTTAATCTAATGAAAGGTAAAAATAAAATGGAAGCTAATTTAAACGAAATACAAATTAATGGGCAAGTTTACGTGCCTAAAGGATCATCTAAACAAGAGTATTCAGGTGATATTAAGATCGTCATCTTACAACGTGGTTGGGTTATGATCGGTCGCATGGAGCGTAATGGCAGTGAATGCAAGTTGCATAATGCATCAGTGATTCGCTCATGGGGCACAACTAAAGGCTTGGGTGAGATCGCTGGCAATGGCCCTACTGATAATACGAAATTAGATCCATGTCATGGCGTAGTAGAGTTTGATTATTTAACTGTGGTTGCCGCTATTGCCGTTAATCCTAATAAGTGGAACTTATGACAAAACGCTCAATAAACTTCGAAGAGTCCAAAGCTTCTTTTGGCTACGGCTACGGCTACGGCGACGGCTACGGCTACGGCGACGGCTACGGCTACGGCTACGGCTACGGCAACGGCGACGGCTACGGCTACGGCTACGGCTACGGCTGGTGACTTATGAATATTAAACTTTGTTACATAACAACTAAACCAACACCAGATAACTGCAATGTATGCGTTCCAAAAAAAGAATCTGTGTGCGTTGATGTTGCTGATGAGATGATGCAAATTGACGAAGCGCATAAATCTTTTCAGAAACTAATGCATATTTTACAGTTAAAAAATTATGAACCTTATAGGAAGTTATGAACCCAAAAGAAAAATACGTAACAGTGCCGATGGATGTGTTTATGCAGATGTGGAGAGTGATTGGTCGATGCGAAGGTATAATCCCAAGAGTTCATGAATCACCTTACAATGAATTAATTAAACAGCTAGAGCAAACAATGGAAGCAGCGTTTCGTGCTGCGAGTGAGGAGTGAGATATGCAACAACAAGCAGGCCATTGCGGTAAATGTGGAGCCCCATATTATGTTGAATCTCCTTGGTGGGGAGTGACACCGCCGCCTCCAATGCCGACATGTGGATGTTGGAATACTCCGAGGATAATGACGACAACTGGGACTGATAATCTCTTATCCCCAATTATTAAACCAATGAAGGATGTAATATCATGACTCAAGATGAAATAAATCAAATCAAAGAGGATCTTACTAAAATTAGTCCGTGGCCGTGGCATTTAGAGCAAGGAAGTGGCCCTTGTCAATTTATTGTAAATGATAATGGGTGGATTGCTAGAACATCTGATTCTCTTACTATTGAAAGTGTTGATGCCAATTTCCTAGTTGCAGCACCATCAAGAATTGACGCGTTGATAAAAGAGGTTGAGCGGTTGAGAGAGGTTCTGTCGGATGTTGTTTCTGTCATGTACAATACAGCCAGTGAATTTGAGCATATGGGTGGAATAGACAAGGTATGTGAGTCGGCCAAGAAAGCCCTTGAGGACGCCCATGGAAAATAAAAAGCTAATTCCTTTAGATAAGTATAATCAAAAGAGACGAGAGCAATACGATCTTATCAACCAGAGGCATTACAATAAAAATGGCATCGCATGTCCTAAGTGTAGCGCTGAGCTTGTGGATGACGATCCAAGTTTACTTTTTATGACCGATCCACCTCAACAAGCAATTAAATGCTTAACATGTAACTATAGTGGAACAAGGGTGATTTAAAGGAAAGCTTATGACCCAAGATGAAATAAATAAAATTAAAAAACAGATCGAGCAACTACAAGCAGCTTTAATAAAAATCAGAGATTGTGATTTTGTAATTACACTACCGGATAGGATGGACGCTGTGCGTAAAATAGCTAGGGATGCGTTGGAGGGAGTGTCGCATGAAGATTGATACTACTGGGATAATGGGAATGCTGGGTTTTCATAGAGAAATGAAAATGAGCTTTATACCGGATGCTATGGAAGAAGCTATTAAAGAATTATGTCGAGAATACGAATTTAAGTGCGCAAGACTTGCTGATGCTGAAGAAGTTATTAGGTTCTATGCTGATGAAGATAATTACACAGGCAATGCAGGTGCCCCTCTTGATGCTCCTGTGAGTTTGGTCCGTGGATGGGATAAAGGTTATAAAGCCCAAGCCTATCTTGATAAGTATGAGGAGGATAAATAATGGAATGGCAGCCGATTGAAACAGCACCTAAGGATGGGACGAAAATTCTTGTTTTTTGTAAACCTGACGAAATTTTCACTGCTACATGGGGCAAATGGACAGATGCCCACTTCAATGACTG
>JACCDG011593067.1_pt1 | contig 28195 bp, 19 predicted proteins | sample 7442471 | NCBI WGS metagenome assembly JACCDG01 (sample SAMN15323444, study PRJNA562643) | freshwater metagenome | isolation source: river surface water | place: USA:Blue River Watershed | collected 2017-08-17 | reverse complement strand
CTTATTGAATCGGGCAGCCAACAACCGTAAATAATTGAGTGCTAAGTGGGCCAACAATCGGGGCCCTGAAGTTTGGCAAATAAGCTCGATAGAAATGAAAAACGCCCCGTGAGGGGCGTCTTTGCTTATTTGCTGGCGGAAACGGAGGGATTCACATCATCCCTGCCAAGCCTCATAAACATTGGATCTTGCAAATGTGCAAAAAACGATACCAAGAGTTGAACCAACGCTTGATCAAGTCTAAGTTTTTGCTGATCGTGCACTCATCATAAACAACTCGTCTATAAAAAGCAAAAGGCAATGCCTCTGCATCGCCCTGTTCCATTGAGTGGCATTCCCCCAAATCTCTAGACATATTTCATAGCGAGCTGAGTAAAGAAGTAAGCCTTGTCTTCGTGCCATAACCAATAATCGCTAGTCATCGAGTATTTGCAATCAACGCTTGATCTTGCTCGGCTTCCGGCCAAAGTGCTGGGAAATAAAACCTTAATGCATGACGCGGAATACCAAAGCGAATGTTGCCGTGAGGTGAGTCACTTTCCAGATAGCCAGCTTGAAGCAAAGCAGACAGAAGACTTGTGGCAACACGAACACCGAGACCTGTTAGCTCCTTGAACTCTGCTCGCGTCATCTCACTTTGAACTGCGTACAAGAACTGAAGAGGCCTCAAGGCTTCTTGTCTGACGCCATTTTTCGCCGTCACCTCATCAAAAGCAAGAGATGCGGCAATTCGATCAAACAAACCTTCTTGCTTCAAATTTTGAGACATGAAGCCAACTTGATCTATACAAACATCAAGCACATAGTCAATCCAATCGACTAGCCCACGCTCAGTCAGATTGCCACGCCCATCTAAGTCTCCTCGCCTGTGTTCATCAGCCGCTTGTAGCAAAGCTTTGTAACGCTCCTCACTGCGGGCAAAACCACGAAGCGGAGACCACAAACCGCTTGAAAGTCCAAGCGCATGAAACAAGAGGTGTGTGTGTAATCGACTGGTACGTCCATTCCCATCAAGGAAAGGATGAACCCAAGCTAATCGGTGATGCGATGCAGCGACCGCGATGACTGAAGCCTCTCCACGACGCGTTCTTGAGTAAGTCTCCCCCAACCGGCCCATAAACGCCATCAAAGATGCAGCTGTAGGTGCCTCATGCTTCCCCACCGCAACGTTACGGGTTCGAAATTCACCAGGAGTCATCACTGAACCATCAGGCTGCAGAAGATCTTCTGGGGTGACATGCTCAAAAAGATTTTTGTGAATCAACTGCAGCGCTTCAGCGCTGTACAGAAATCCAATTTGGTCCACACCATCTCGAACCATTTGCTCAATGTGTTGCTCACACTGAACTTCAGCATCGATATGGGCAATCGCTAAGCGTTGCTTTCTGGCGATGTCTGCGTTCTCACTGAAATCTTGCGCCAACGCTCGATCAATATCACTGGGACGCGTATGCTGCCCCTCAATCTTGTTGGTGTAGTACGAGTTCATTTTCCGTAACAACGGCTTCAGTGCTCGTTGACCAACTGTTGGCATTGCGCCGAGTTGTGTTGCACGACGAATCAACTCCCCCGCCTTCTCATAAAGGTGAGCAGAACTATGCTCCCCTGGCACTAATGGTAAGAAGTGATCAGGATGATCGTATTGCGCAATTTTTTTCGCATTCATTTGCGTCATTTTATTTTGTGTTTTTACCAATGAAAAGTTGTATTTTTAACGAAATTTCTGCGCATTTAAATGCGTATTTAAATGACAGTTAGCCAGAAAGGATAATAGTTCAAAATAATTCTTTTATCAAACATAGCCACGTACAAAATTTCGCCCCACCTAAGAACTTTGAGAGTTGAGTTCAACCGGTTTAACCGACCAGTGCATTTCACGATCTTCTATTAGTTGATAGTTGGACCAACCGAAAAATCAAATGAGCTTGAATTGAATAAGAACTTGTTTAAGCTTAGGCTTAAAAAGCGCCTGCCAAAGGGGCCAATCAATGAGAATCAGCTTTTATAAACCGTTTGGCAGCGTCCTCCAACCCATTCAGAATGGACTCGCTGACTTGTGCTGGGAAGTCTGAGGGTAGCAAGCTTTTGACCGTTTCAATGACCATAGGCGTTTGCTCAATAACTTGCTCGAAAGGACTGTCAGGCCCCTTAGAAGCCATGCCGTGCCGCCTGGCAAGCTCATGCCAATGCCTTGGCTGAATCTCACGCATCTTCCAGTGCGGGTTTTTTCCCCTCACGGCCATAGCCATTTTGACCTTACGGGGTGACACTAAGTTGCCCCCCTCCCCCAGTACAGGGTAAACCGAGAGCACATCGTACAAAGGCGCTAGCGCGTAGCGGCCACCCGCTTGGTGCTGGATGCTGAAGTTTTTGGCGTGCCCGTCACTGGCACACAACAACCAGAAAAGGAACTGAGCCTTGATGAAGTGGGCTTTGTCTTGCTCGACGTTGGTGGAACCGTTCAGAAAGTTCAGAATCTTGTCCATCCCTGGTCCGCTATCTGACTCGTACTTCATGTAGCTTGGGTAACCCATGGCCTGACACATATCCTCCTGTGGCAAACGAATCAGCCATGAATGATCGGCAGACCACAGTCGATCAAACCGCTCCACTACCAAGACCTTGATGTCTTCGAATTGCGCCACAGAGCAATCAGCGACGGGCAGACCATACGCCTTGATCACTTGGGCACAGAGCCATTCGTTCTCTACTGAATTAGCCATGTCCATTTGCATGTTGCCAATGAGACCCAAAGACAACTTCAAGATGTGTGTCGTTGGCGTTGACCCCAAGGGCCTCATCCACTGGCCATTGTGTTTGAGCAACGCCGTTTTTTCTTGCGCCCCAGCTAACGAAATCCTAAAGTCATCGGGATACTGCTCATCGTCTTGCAATAGCTGTATGTTGCCCGTGCTTCTCAGTAGTTGGGCAATCGCGTTATCACTCATAGGCTGCGCCTGAATGGTTTTAACATCCTCGACTTCGAAGCCTTCGGGTAAAAGTCGAATAGCCCCCACACTGTCACGCCCAACCTCTGCCAACAAATCAAACGCACTTTTGCTCTTGGTTTTAAAACGCTTAGCGATGCGCTCTCTCAGCCTAGGGCTGTCTGGCAACAGGTTGTCAAACCATGCCCCCACCAGCTCGCCTCGATGAGGCTGATTGCCAGGAGTAAAGGGCAAGGTCAGCGACAGTGGACGGGCCTGAGGCGACTGCAGCCAGCTTTCCTCATACTCCAGCTGATCTTTACCTTGAATGACAGACCAAGTGCCAACCCTCTCGCCATTCATCCACAGCACTAAACGTCGCATACTTGTTGAACGACTCATAACGCTCACCACTGTGCGGACGTCACACTTGTGGGTGTTCCGTCTGTCTTTGTCGGTTTGGACTGAAGCACCAACTCAACGCCCAAGGCATTGAGCACCGCCAGCAACTTGCTGACACTCATGCTGGGTGCATTGCGCTCAGCGACAGAATACGTCTGCTGCGTAATACCTAGGCGCATTGCCAGGTCCTCTTGAGTCAAGCCTGCACTTTTGCGAAACCCCGCAATGATGGGCTTGAGTTGCTCAGCAGTCTGGATTGTGTAATTGTTCATACAGCACCTAATATGTATTTAGTATTTACAAATTGTATGCTGTATTATTATTTAACGCAATATAGGCTGTATTCCAGTCTTAGTGATTGAGAAAATTCTGTCTGTTGCTCAACCAGCGCCTTACCTCGACTGCATCCCAACACACCTTTCCAAAAAATGAAAAGGACTTGGGAAAGTTTGCGCTAACAACCACCCTTGAGTAGAACGTCGACTTTGAGATGTTCAAAAGTTTGCAAATATCTTTGCAACTCATCATGACAGGGCCACCAAAGTTGGTGACGTTAGCTTGTTCAATTGATTGTGTACTCACCCTCGTTCTCCTTGTGTAAATCTTGAATTTTTTTGTACTGAGGAACAGGTAAATACTAATAACAAACCTATATGGGAGACCTCGAAATCTGCCTAAAAATGAAAATAAATGACAAATGTAGCCCTTAAAGATTAAGTTACAAGTTGCAAAAAAGCAACGTGAGATCTAGTTACGGCAAATAGACAGCTCACTAATTGAACAAGCCTTTTACGCGCACTACTTTCTAAGGCTACATCGAGGCAACGAGCTAGAGACCTACTTGGCCCATTGATCCAAGAGATTACCAACGTACGCCTTCGGCAGTCCATGCCCTACACCTTCAACCACATTCATGCCGACCGCACGTATCTCAAAAAAAGACTCGATCAGAAACGCAGCAGTTGAAGAAGGCATCGGCTCAGTACCGATCAGACATTGCGGCTTTGAAGCGTCACATCTCAGCACTTGAAGCGACAGTGAAGAAGTTATCAAAGGGTCAACCTAACTGTAAGCCAGGATGCGCGAACGTCACAACGTCTATGTCATCGAATTAGACAAAGACGTTCTTTACGAGGCTAAGTTCAAGAGGACTAATCCTAAGTATGTGACTGGCAAGCCTCGTGTCTACCTAGGCATGACAGGTCATGACCCCGACACACGCTTTGACCAACACAAAGCAGGGGCGTGTCCTAAATTTTTAGTAAACGGTCTAGTGGCAGGAAACTGCCTTCATCTTCAAAGGAAGAGAAATGACCGTAAGCAACGAACTGATAGACCGCCTGTTGGCGGATTACAAAAAGCCTGAAGACCTCATTGGAGAAAACGGGGTTCTCAAGCAACTGACCAAGCGATTGGTCGAACGTGCCCTCGAAGCCGAGATGGCCAGTCACCTAGGGCACGCCAAGAATGAACCCGTCGCCAACCCCAAGGGCAATACCCGAAACGGCAAGAGCAAGAAAACGCTCAAGGGCGAATTTGGCGAACTGCCCATCGATATCCCCCGTGACCGAGATGGCAGCTTTGAGCTGCAGATCGTGCCCAAGCACCAGACGCGGTGGACGGGGTTCGATGACAAGATCTTGTCGCTGTACGCCCGTGGCATGACGGTGCGTGAGATCCAATCGCACTTAGAAGAAATGTACGGCGTAGAGGTCTCACCCACGCTGATCTCCACCGTCACCGATGCCGTGATGGACGACGCCAAAGCTTGGCAGTCGCGCCCCTTGGATGCCCTGTACCCCATCGTGTACTTGGACTGCATCCACGTCAAATCAAGGGATGCAGGGGCCGTCAAAGTCAAAGCCGTGTACTTGGCGTTGGGCATTGATTTGACGGGGCAAAAGCAGCTACTGGGCTTGTGGATTGCGCAAACGGAAGGTGCCAAGTTCTGGCTGCAAGTGGTGACGGAGCTGAAGAACCGAGGCGTGCAAGACATCTTCATTGCCTGCGTGGATGGCTTGAAAGGCTTCCCCGAGGCGATTGAATCGGTGTATCCGCAGACGGCTGTTCAGCTGTGCGTGGTGCACATGGTGCGCCACAGTTTTAACTAGGGGAGCTGGAAGATGCGTAAGGCGGTGGTGACCTGAGAGCCGTTTATGCGGCGGTGACGCTAGAGGAGGCAACCACTGCCTTGGATGAGTTTGAACAAAAGTGGGGGGCGGACTACCCGCCAAGATCACGAAGAACCGTGGGGGCATTACCCAGTGACGAGGCGTTGTTGAAGCTGTTTTATTTGGCGTTGAACAACATAGCCAAAAAGTGGACGATGCCAGTACAAAACGGGAAGCCCGTGCTAAACCGATTTCCCATCCCGTCAGGGAAAGGATGCCGACAAATTAACACTCGCTCCGTTTACACAAAATTCGGAAGACCCTCGGGTACCAAAAAATGCGATGGATACTTCGGAGTTACACCAAGTCACATAGGTAAAGCGGTAATTAAAAAAGAACTCCAACATCAAACCGATGCTGCTGAAATCAACTTCGGAGCGAACATACCAGCACTGATCGCGTTAATCAAATCAGGTCGTAAGGCCTTCACAAACATCCAATCCGAATACCCAAAATTTTCAGCTTGCAAGGCCTCTATGTTCCCCTACGCTTTCGAAAATACAGAAATCACATTAACGCTTGAACCGCATCTCATACCAACTTAACCATTCGCCCACAATGCCACGTCGAAATGCCAGCACGCACACAACAAAGGTAAAACCCATGATGACATTGACCCATGAGCCAATATCCGAAAGGTAGTTTTGAATGGCAATGATGATGCTCGCGCCCACCACGGGGCCTGCAATGGTGCCCATGCCGCCGAGTAAGGTCATCAATACAACCTCCCCAGACATCTGCCACTGCACATCGGTGAGTGTGGCTAGCCCCAAGGCCAGCGCTTTGGTAGCGCCTGCCAAGCCAGCTAATGCTGCCGAGAGCACAAAGGCCAAGAGTTTGTAGTGGTTGACCTCGTAGCCCAGCGACAAAGCACGGCTTTCGTTTTCTCGGATGGACTTGAGCACTTGCCCAAATGGCGAATGCACCGTGCGATGAATCACCGCAAAACCCAAAACAAACATCGTCAAGACAAAGAAGTACATCGCTAAGTCGTCGCTCAGATCGAACCAACCCAACAAATATCCGCGTGGCACGCTTTGAATACCGTCCTCAGCAAAGGTATAAGGCGCTTGCACACACAAGAAATACACCATTTGCGACAACGCCAACGTCACCATCGCAAAGTAAATGCCTTGGCGACGCACCGCAAGCCACCCCGTGAGCAACCCTAGCAGTGCAGCCCCCACGGTCGCAGCCAAAACAGCCAGCTCAGGCGTCAACCCCCAAACCTTAGCGGTGTGCGCACCAATGTAGGCGGCAACGCCAAAGAACATGGCATGCCCAAAAGACAGTAGTCCCGTAAAACCCACCAGCAAATTGAAAGCGCAGGCAAACAACGCAAAGCACAAACACTTCATCAAGAAAATTGGATAAGCACCCAACCACGGCGCAGCAATGAGACCCGCCAACACCACGGCATAAACAAACAAAGAAGAATTATTTTTTAACAAAGTCATTTTTCACGTCCAAACAAGCCCGCAGGGCGCACCAGCAACACCACCGCCATGATGATGAACACCACGGTGGAAGAAATTTCGGGATAGAACACTTTGGTCAATCCCTCAATTAACCCCAAAGCCAAGCCCGTCACGATAGCTCCCAAAATCGAGCCCATGCCACCAATCACCACAACCGCAAACACCACAATGATCATGTTGGCACCCATGGTTGGATTGACTTGGTAAATCGGTGCAGCCATCACACCACCCAAGCCTGCTAGGGCTACACCAAAAGCGTAGGTGAGTGTCACCAACAAAGGTACGTTGATACCAAAGGCTTGAACGAGCTTGGGGTTTTCTGTGCCGGCACGTAAGTAAGCACCAAGACGTGTTCTTTCAATCACAAACCATGTTGCAAAGCAAACAACCAGAGACATGACCAACACCCACACGCGGTATTTAGGCAAGAACATAAAACCTAAATTCAATCCCCCCTTGAGCAACTCTGGCACCTCGTAAGGGTTGCCCGAGGAGCCATACAACTCACGGAATAAGCCTTCTAAAATCAGCGCCAAGCCAAAGGTCAGTAACAAACCGTATAGGTGATCTAGCTGATACAAACGACGCAACATGGTCCGCTCAATCACCACTCCCATCAAACCCACCATCAGCGGCGAGAGCAGCAGTGACCAAAAATAGCCAATGCCTGCGTACGCTAAAAGCATCCACGAAAAAAATGCACCCAGCATGTACAGCGCACCATGAGCAAAATTAACGATGTTGAGCATGCCAAAAATCACCGCTAAACCTAGCGATAACAAAGCGTAAAAACATCCATTCACTAAGCCAATCGTGACTTGCCCCATCAGTGCCGGGATAGGCACACCAAAAATTTCTGACATAGAACTCCGCCCTTAGCTAGACAGACGTGCACAACAACGCACGTCTACGAATCACAACAATACTCAAGACTTTTTCATCAAAGCTGGGCAACGTGATTTCTCCAATGACTGGAATGCATCCTCGCCTTTCACGGTGCCTTTGTGGATGTAGTAATCCCAAGGACCTTTAGATTCGGATGGTTTTTTCACCAAGTACAAATTCATGTCATGCACCATGCGACCGTCAGCACGCAGCTTGCCGTTTTTGGCGAATACATCGTTGATCGGGGCGTCTCCCATCACTTTGCGTACAGCTGCCGTTTCATCTGTACCTGCTTTTTGAACCGCTTTGAGGTAATGTGATACAGATGAGTACACGCCCACTTGATTCATATTGGGCATCTTGCCGTTGTTACGCGCAGCAAAGCGTCTGCCAAAGGCTCGCGTTTCTGCGTTGGTGTCCCAGTACCAAGCCTCGGTCAAATACAAACCCTGTGCCGTATTCAAACCCAAGGCATGAACATCGGTCACCATCATCAGCATGGCTGCCAAGTTTTGCTTTTGTGTGATACCAAATTCCGCCGCAGCTTTGATGCTGCTGACAGTATCACCTCCAGCATTAGCCAAACCCAACACCTTTGCGCCCGAAGCTTGGGCTTGCAGCAAGAAGGATGAGAAGTCGTTGGCATTGAGCGGGTGACGCACGGCTCCAAGCACCTTGCCGCCACTGGCCTTCACCACCTCGCCTGTATCTTTTTCAAGCGAATGACCAAAGGCATAATCTGCGGTCAAAAAGTACCAACTGTCCCCCCCCGCTTGCACCACCGCTTTTCCCACCACATTAGCTAACGCATTGGTGTCGTAAACCCAATGAATACTGGTGGCAGGGCGGCAATCTTCGTTAGTCAAACGCGAAGTCGCAGCACCTGTGATCACAGTCAGGCGATTTTTCTCAGCACCCAATGCCGATACAGCTAACGCAACCGCCGAGTTCAGGTTCTCAAACGTGGCATCAACTTTGTCGCGATCAAACCATTGCTGCGTGATGTTCTTGGCAATGTCGGGTTTGTTTTGATGGTCGGCACTGACCACTTCAATGGTTTTACCAAACACCTTGCCACCAAAATCTTCCACAGCCATCTTGGCTGCTAGCAACGCGCCAGGACCACCAAAGTCAGCATACACACCTGACATATCGGTGAGCACCCCAATTTTTAAGGTGTCATCCGACAGCTTTCCTTGCTGAGCCACCGTGCTCATTGACAAGCCAGCCATGAATAGCGAGGCTAGAAGTTTGCGTTTGAACTGCATAAATACTCCAATCAAAAGTTAAAAAATCACACGCCAAGATATTCATGCAGCAGCGATGTCTTCTCTGCTAGTTCATGCTGTTGCACGACAGTGGCAACTTGCCCGTGTTCAACCACATAGTGACGATCAGCCAATGGCGCGGCAAAGGCAAAGTTCTGTTCAACCAAAACAATGGTGAAACCACGCGATTTAAGTTCACGAATCACGCGCCCCAGTGTCTTGACAATCACAGGGGCCAAGCCTTCGGTAATTTCGTCAAGCAACAAAATGGATGCGCCACCGCGCAAAATGCGCGCCATGGCCAGCATTTGCTGCTCGCCTCCAGACAAGCGGGTACCTGGACTATGGCGACGCTCATAAAGATTGGGGAACATCGCATAGATGCTCTCAAGCGACATTCCCACCGGTCCAATGAGCGGCGGCAACAGTAAGTTTTCTTCACATGTCAGGCTTGAAAAAATGCCACGCTCTTCGGGGCAATACCCCAGCCCCAAACGTGCAATGTGATGCGTCGACAGGCCAACCGCCGATGTGCCGTTGACGGTGATCACCCCACTGACGCGCGAGGTCAATCCCAAAATGGCTTTCAACGTGGATGAACGCCCTGCACCATTGCGCCCCAACAGCGTGACCAATTCGCCTTTGTTCACAGTCAAGTCAATTCCATGCAAGACGTGTGACTCGCCATACCAAGCATGAACTTGGCTAAGTTGCAATGCGACTTCAGACATGTGCCACCTCTTCTGAACCCACATAAGCCTGCAACACCAAGGGGTCTTGCGACACGGTTTCATATGAACCCTCGGCAAGCACCGAGCCACGTGTCAACACAGTGATGGTGTCACACAAATTGGCAATCACACCCATGTTGTGCTCCACCATCAGCACCGTACGATTCACCGCCACACGTCGAATCAGCTCTACAACTCGCCCCACGTCTTCGTGGCCCATGCCTTGGGTGGGTTCGTCCAATAGCATCAACTCAGGATCCATCGCCAACGTGGTGGCAATCTCTAAAGCCCGTTTGCGTCCATACGGCAGCTCAATGGCTTGCCAGTCAGCATAATCTTCAAGCCCCACTTCTTGCAACAGGCTCATGGCCTTGGCGTTCAAGTGGCTGAGGCTTTTTTCGGACTTCCAAAAGTGAAAGCTGGTGCCCAGTTTGCGCTGCAATGCCACCCGCACGTTTTCCAACACACTCATTTTGGGAAACACCGCTGAGATTTGGAAGGAGCGAATCAAACCGTCCTTGGCCACAGCGCCTGGGCCTTTGTGTGTAATCTCTTGGCCTTTGTAAAAAATGTGTCCCGCGCTGGGCTGTAAAAATTTGGTGAGTAAATTAAAGACCGTGGTTTTCCCCGCGCCATTGGGGCCAATCAAGGCGTGGATGCTGCCACGTCGTATGCGCAAATCAACCCCATCCACGGCTGTGAATCCCATAAACGTTTTCGTTAACGCTTGGGTCGTCAAAATAAATTCAGACATGAAAACTCTCAGTTGTCGTCAATCAATAAAACGCTGACCACATCTGAAATGTTCGCCAACGTACAAGCGAGGCGAATTTTGTAACGAATATAAATCCAATTAGCTAGCGCTAACCCTTGCATGAGGTCTATTGTGCATATTTGCACACGTACGGCGCATTGATCGCGTGCGGCTACGTCATACCGAGTAACAAGGATTTTTCTTGCGCAGCCACGCCACGCAAATGCTGCCACAGGGCTTTGATGCGTTGCAGCCCCCAAAGATCTTCGCGACAACACAACCAAAAGCTACGCTTGATTTGCACCTGCTGCGGTAGTACGCGCACCATGCGCGAGTTGGGGTCTGCCAAAAAGCAGGGCAAGATGCCAAGAGCATGCCCTGCTTGTACATAGGCCGCTTGCGCCACCACGCTGGTGCTGCGAAAACGTGCCTTCATACCCGGCAGCGTTGCGTCCAAATACAACAACTGATGCGAGAACGTGAGGTTGTCCACATAGCTCACAAAACTATGCTGTGCCAAATCTTCGGTCGTATGAATAGGCGCATGACTGTCTAGGTAATCGGCGCTAGCATACAAGCCTAGGTGGTAGTCGCACAGCTTGGCGCTGACATACGCCCCCTGCTGCGGACGCTCTAACGCAATGAGCAAATCCGCCTCTCGCTTGGACAAGCTAACAAAATGCGGCAGTGGCAACAAGTCGATATGCAGCTGCGGATGACACTGCTGAAAATCGGCCAAATGCGAAGCCAAGAAGTAACTGCCAAAGGCCTCGGTACACGCCACACGCAGATGACCACCCAGCACTTTTTTATCATCCTGAAACAGTTCGTGCACTGCCAACATTTTTGTCTCTAGTGCATCGACTTGCGGCAACAATGCCTCGCCTTCACCTGTGAGGACAAAGCCCGTGGTGCGTGATTTTTCAAACAACAGCACTCCCAACGTTTGCTCCAACGAACGAATCCGTCTGGCCACGGTGGTGTAGTTAACAGCCAGTTGTTTGGCTGCGCCCGATGCGGTGCGCACCCGAGCTACAGCTAAAAAGTAGCGCAGGTCATCCCAGTCGAGTGCGCTGAGCTCTGTAGATTTGTTTTTTTGCATAAGTGTTCGCTTGGTTTAAGTGAAGCTTTTTCAAGCCTAAGGCTCAACAATACGTCTCTTTATTTCTTCTACCCGTTTGGATGGCTATGAACACACACACCACCGCTGCCCCTGCTTTGCACTCTGATGCCCAACTGCTGATCAATGGACAGTGGCTGACATCGAGTAGCCAAAAATTTTCACCCATTATCAATCCTGCCACCCAAGAGATCATTGGCCGCACACCACACACCACCGTGGCCGAGGTCCATGCCGCCATTGCAAGTGCACACGCTGCATTTTCCACTTGGCGTAAAACTCCGTTGGGCGCGCGTGTACGCGTGATGCTCAAGTTTCAAGACTTGGTGCGCCAGCACATGAGTCGCATTGCCCGCATCTTGACGCAAGAGCAGGGCAAGACTTGGGCCGATGCCGAAGGGGATGTATTTCGTGGTCTCGAAGTCGTGGAGCATGCGTGCAGTATCGCCACCTTGCAAATGGGTGAATTCTCCGAAAACGTTGCCAACGAGGTGGACACTTACACCCTACGCCAGCCTATTGGCGTGTGCGTGGGCATCACGCCGTTTAACTTTCCAGCCATGATTCCTCTGTGGATGTTTCCTATGGCCATCGTCTGCGGCAACACCTTTGTTTTGAAACCCTCTGAACAAGATCCTCTGTCTACCCAAGAGCTGGTGACTTTGGCCCTAGAAGCGGGTGTGCCTGCGGGCGTGCTTAACGTAGTGCACGGAGGTAAAGAAGTGGTTGATGCGCTGTGCAGCCACCCAGATGTAAAAGCCATTTCCTTTGTGGGCTCTACTGTTGTTGGCACACATGTGTACCAACTGGGTAGCGAGCACGGCAAGCGCGTCCAAAGCATGATGGGTGCCAAAAACCACGCCATCGTGCTGCCCGATGCGCACTGCGAAAAAACCTTGGATGCATTGGTGGGCGCGGCCTTTGGCGCAGCAGGTCAACGTTGCATGGCAACTTCGGTGATTGTGTTGGTCGGTGAAACCCAAACGTGGCTGCCCGATTTGGTCAAACGCGCCGCACAACTCAAAGTCGGTGCAGGCCACCTGCCCGGCGTAGATGTTTGCCCCGTCATTAATGTCAAAGCTAAGCAGCGTATTGAAGAACTCATCGCTTCTGGCGTGCAAGAAGGTGCGCAGCTTTTACTTGACGGGCGCGGCGTGCAAGTGCCCGGTTTTGAACAAGGCAACTTTGTCGGCCCCACAGTGTTGGCTCAAGTGACAACAAACATGCGCGTGTACCAAGAAGAAATTTTTGGCCCCGTGGCGGTGGTCATGACTGTGGACAGCTTGGACGACGCTATTACCTTGGTCAACAACAACCCCATGGGCAATGGGGTGAGCTTGTTCACCCAAAGCGGGGCAGCAGCACGCAAATTTCAAAGCCTGATTGATGTAGGGCAAGTGGGCATCAATGTGTCTATTCCTGTGCCTGTGCCTGCCTTTAGCTTCACCGGCTCGCGCGGCTCCAAACTGGGCGACTTGGGGCCGTATGGCAAACAAGTGGTGCAGTTTTACACGCAGACCAAAACCATCACCGCCCGCTGGTTTGACGACGAAACGGCCAGCACAGGTGTCAACACCACTATCGCTTTGCGTTGATTGGAGTCATGCATATGAACATCGGATTCATCGGTTTGGGCCAAATGGGTGCGCCCATGGCTCGCAACCTCATCACCAAAGGCCATTCGCTTTGGGTGTGCGACTTAAATCCCGACGCGGTTGCAGAGTTGGTGGCACAAGGCGCGCAAGCAGCCACAGATTTGACGCACATTGCGCAGTCGTGTGAGTTCATCATCACTATGCTGCCTGCACCCGCCCATGTGCGGCAAACCTATTTGGGTGAAACGGGGCTGCTATATTTGCTAAGCAACGGTGCCACTTGCGTCGATTGCAGCACCATTGACCCCGCCACCGCACAAGACGTGGCTGCTGCTGCCGCGAAACGCGGTGTGCGCTTTGCTGATGCGCCAGTTTCGGGTGGTACAAGCGGTGCAGCGGCTGGCTCCCTAACCTTCATGGTGGGGGTGGATGATGCGCACTTTGAAGACTTGCAACCTGTGCTGCAAGTCATGGGCCAGCGCATCGTGCACTGCGGCGCACCGGGCATGGGCCAAGTGGCCAAACTATGCAACAACCTCTTGCTGGGCATCAGCATGGCAGGCGTGGCTGAAGCCATGAACCTAGGCAAAACCTTAGGCATGAAAGCCAGCACCTTGGCCGACATCATCAACCACTCAACTGGCCGTTGCTGGAGCTCGGAGGTCTACAACCCCGTACCGGGCATCGTGCCAACCGCACCGGCTTCACGCGACTATAGCGGCGGCTTCGGCACACGCTTGATGCAGAAAGATCTGAGCCTTGCGATAGCCGCTGCTCACACAGCCAACTCCCCAACATGGATGGGTACACAAGCACTGACACTGTACGAACAAGCCACAGAACAAGGCTTAGGGGGGCTGGACTTTTCTGCGGTGATTGGGCTCTATGCTTCCTCGACTGTAGCGTTTCAAAATTAATTCAATCAAGGCATTGTAGAAATGCCCCCTTGCGCTAAGGTTCAAGTACAAGGCGTTAGATTTCCAGTCTGCTAAGGGCGCACCCGAAGCTGGCTGTGCCTATATGCTGCATAGGACTTGGATAACTGGCTGCTTTAGGTTGTCGCATGCGCGTTGCGCGTCTTGGTCCTTGAACTGCGTCACGAGGACAGACTAGTGTTTGCGTTGCACCTTCACGGCTTGATCGATACGCTTTGAACTGCCAACTCAACTGCGTACTGAGCTGGCGTCGGTGCCGCAAGGACATATACGTGCAAAGCCTCGTTGGTGCTGCTGTGGGGTAAATGTGCGCTTTGCGCCTCATGCGACTGCACCGCAAAGCGTTGGTTGTGCATTTGCAGGTACGGGTCGAATCAAGCATTGACCTTTTCCACAGAGTTCCCCCACCACACCACACCACACCACACCACACCACACCACACCACACCACACCGCACCGCACGGCACGGCACGGCACGGCACGGCACGGCTATTGTTATGCAAATTTACACAACCAATATGCACCAATGGTTTACCCCAAATTAATTAATTAAAAATCAAAAGAAAATTAAATAGAACTAATATTTAAGGCATCGACACGATGGACAGCTTTTCAAAATTCACTGTTGCCACACCATGAATCATATGTCCTGTCTCGAATGCCTGTACATGCTGGCTAATTTTCATGGCTTGTCTGTTGACCATGACCGTGTGATTCATGAGTTCAGCTTGGGTGAGACCATCAGCGAGATCGAACTTTTAACCATCGCCAAACATCTGGGATTTCACGCCCGATACCGCCGTCCAGCTCTATCGCGTTTGCACTTTGCTGGATTACCTGCCATCGCCTTTGATAGGCAAGGCCAAGCCTTTGTTTTGGCTATGGTGAAAAACGAGCAAGGCACCTTCACTTATCTGACACACAGCCCTGGTGAATCTTTGCCGGTCGAGATGAGCAGCGACGAATTCCAAGCACGGTGGGATGGCCGCTTGCTATTGCTGACTTCCAAACAATCGCTACTCGGAGAGTTAGCCAAGTTCGACTTCAGTTGGTTCATTCCCGCCCTCGTACGACACAGAAAGCTACTGCTTGAAATCCTACTGATTTCTCTAGTTTTGCAATTTTTTGCGCTGACCACGCCGATGATGTTCCAAGTGATCATGGATAAGGTTTTGCTGCACCATGCCATGACCACCTTAAACGTAGTCACTGTGAGTTTGCTGATCATGGCCTTCTTCGAGACCGTGTTAACCGCTTTGCGCGGTTATGTCTTTGCCCATACTTGTTGTCGCATTGATGTGGAATTAGGTGCACGCCTGTTTCGTCATCTGCTGACCCTGCCTTTGGCATATTTTCAAGCGCGACGTGTGGGCGACACGGTGGCTAGGGTACGAGAACTCGACCACATTCGTGAATTTTTGACCGGACAAGGTCTGACCTTGGTGCTTGACGTGGTGTTTTCTGTGGTCTTCATCGCAGTGATGTTTTTTTACAGCGTGCCATTGACTTGGTTGGTGTTAGCCACGCTGCCGCTGTACTTTTTGCTGTCTTTGGTCATCACACCTGTACTGCGGCGGCAGCTGGACGACAAGTTCTATCGAGGTGCAGAAAATCAATCGTTTTTGGTGGAATCGGTCACGGCCATCGAAACCGTCAAATCGATGGCACTTGAGCCGCGTTGGATGAAGCGCTGGGACGATTTGTTAGCCAACTATGTCAAAGCGGGAATGCGGACAACGACGACTGGCTTGCTGGCGCACAGCGGTGTGGCATTGATTGGTCGCTTGAGCACCGTGTCCATTTTATGGTTGGGTGCCTCTTATGTGATGGACTTACAAATGAGCGTTGGCGAACTGGTAGCCTTCAACATGTTTGCGTCACACGTGGCCAATCCCATCATGCGTTTGGCCCAAATGTGGTCAGATTTTCAACAAGTTGGAATCGCCATGGCCAGACTTGGCGATATCTTGAACACACATACAGAAGTTCGAGAAGCCACTACCTCCTTGCCTCCATTGCAAGGCTGCATTGAGTTTGACAGCGTATGTTTTCGCTACCGCATCGAAAGCCCCGATGTGGTGCGGCATCTGTCTTTCGTGGCAGAGCCCGGACAAACCATTGGTATCGTAGGTCGTTCAGGCTCAGGCAAAAGCACCCTAACCAAATTAGTTCAGCGAATGTACCAACCGCAGCAAGGTCGAATATTGATCGATGGACTCGACCTGACATTGGCAGATCCGGCATCTTTACGACGCCAAATTGGCGTAGTTTTACAAGAAAACATGCTGTTCAACCGCAGCATTAGAGATAACATTGCAGTCGCCCACCCTGCAGCCAGCATGGCCGAAATCGTAGCGGTGGCGCAATTGAGTGGTGCCCATGAATTCATTCGTGAGTTGCCCGAGGGTTACGACACCTCTGTGGGGGAACACGGCGTGGGCTTGTCTGGTGGGCAACGACAGCGCTTGGCGATTGCGCGAGCTTTGTTAACCAACCCACGTATTTTGATTTTTGACGAAGCTACCAGCGCCTTAGATTACGAGTCAGAGCGAATCATCCAAGAAAACATGGAACGCATTCGCCGCGGTCGCACAGTATTAATTGTCGCGCATCGCTTATCCACCGTGCGCCGTGCTGACTGCATTTGGGTGATGGAACGCGGCGAAATCGTCGAACGAGGAACCCACGAAAGTTTGCTCAGGAAACAGGGTATCTATGCGCATCTCTGCCAGATGCAAAACTCATGAAAAAAACGTTCAAAATCTATTGGCATGCGTGGTGTGAATTTTTTGCACGCTATAGAGAAGTATGGTCAGCCGCATGGCAAGAGCGCCAACACATGGATGCCCATACCCGCACAGCACAAGAGGCTGAGTTTTTACCAGCCTCACTAGCCATTCAAGAAACCCCAGTACATCCACTACCGCTCGTAAGTGCACGCGTGCTAATTGCTTTGGTGGCCTTGGTTTTGATAGCTAGCGTGGTTTTTCAAACCGAAATCATCGTCACGGCGCCCGGACAAGTGGTGATCTCTGGACGGACGAAATCAATTCAAGCACTGGAATCGGCCGTGGTGCGCGAAATTGCCGTTCATGAAGGCGATTTCGTGCAGGCTGGCGATATGTTGATTGAGCTGTTTTCTCCTGGCGTTGGAAGCGACAGTGCACGTTTACGCACGGAATTGAGTCAGGCGCAATCCGACTTTGAGCATGGTCAAGCGCTTTTGCAATTGGTCGAAAACAACACCTTACCAGGCGCTGTACGCGACGTCACTTGGTTGGATGCGCGCTACCGCGAATACCAAGACAAGGTCAATAAACTGCAAGCAGAGATCAAACGCCGTGAAGTCGAAATTCAAACTATGCAGAAGATGCTGCACAAACTCGACAACAGCCTACCCACGCTGCAAGCCAAAGCTCAAGACTACGTCGAACTCGAACAGAAAGGTTATGTTGCCAAACATGCGGTGTTGGATCAATTGCAAGCCATCAGCGATGCTAAAAACGACCGCCACGTGCAAAAAAGCCGTGTGCATGAAGCAGAGGCTCAACTGACTGAATCTCAACGCACATTGGCCGCACTGCGATCGGAATTTCGCCGCAGCACAATGGAGCAAATGCGCGAGGCAGATCTGAAGCAAAAAATTCAGACCCAAGAACTCTCTAAATACACCAGCCGCGACAGCTTGATGCAGTTGCGCGCGCCAATCTCAGGTTATGTGCAACAACTCAATATCACCACTGTGGGCGGCGTGGTGAGTGCTGCACAAATCTTGATGAATATCGTCCCCGTAGACGATACGCTCGAAGTCGAGGCAGTGCTAGATAACAAAGACATTGGGCGCCTGCACGCAGGGCAAAGCGCACAAATTAAAGTGGACACATTTCCGTTCACCCGCTTTGGTACCGTCCCTGCCAAGTTACGGCTCATCTCTTCAGATGCGATTGCCGATGAGAAAAAAGGGCCTATCTATAAAGCGCGTTTGATGCTTGAGTCCGACCATATTGGACAAGGTAAGAACACATCGCTTTTATTAGCTGGGATGACCGCCACGGTCGAAGTCAAAGTAGGCGAACGCAGGGTCATTACGTATTTTCTTGATCCACTGATGCGCAACATGATGGAAAGCGGTCATGAGTGGTAAACACTTATTGCTGATCATTTTCAACTGGTGCTTGATTGCATCTATGACCATCAATGCGCGTGCACAAAACGTTCCCCTTGATGCGGAAATCGGCTGGACAAAAGATCCGTTGCAGCTCATGCAAAGCAGCATAAAAATTCGTTTCGGAGATCAAGAGTTATCTTGGCAAGCGCTTTGCGAGACACCATTGCCTTTAGCTCGAGCCTCTCGCAATGACTTGGCCATGTTGGCACTTTGTCGTAAGCCAGAGTTAGCCAGCGCATTACACAACTATCGGGCCATCGAGACGCGTTGGGGACAAGCAGCCTCTGCTCATTTGCCAAGCCTGCAATTCACCTCTAGCGATCAACGCCGGAAAGACCCAGATATTCAGGTTGATAGTAATCGCCCTGAATTGAATGTGCCTGGCGATAACGAAATCATCCGTCGTCGAGGTTTGAGTATCAACTGGACAGTCAGCACTTTTGGCGCACGCGATGCCCGCAGCGCCCATGCGCAATTGCAAGTACAAGCGGCGTGGCTGAACCTTGAGGCCACAATCGACAATACATTATTAGAGGTGTTCACGGCTTATGCTCAGTGGGCTGGAGCGCAACAAGTGGCAAAGGTGCTAAGCGCATCGATCGAGCAAGCGCAGGCTAGTGTGAGCATGTCCAGCGAGCGGTATCGGTTGGGCGTAGGTAGCCAAGCCGATGTCCTAGGGGCACAGGGCATGTTATTGCGCGCACAAATGGATGCACAGCGTGCGAACACTGATGCCGAGTTACAGCGCACCTTGCTTGGCAAAACAATAGGGTTAAGTGCGCAGGAGTTGGAATCTGTTCGCGCAGTCTTTGAAAACGATGCCTCAGGCTGGACAGCTGTCGACCTTAACACCTTGTATTCAAGGCTTACGCTGCATAAAGAACAACTGGCTGCAGACTTAGCCTACAAAGCAGCGGAGCAAAACGTTCTAGCCGTTAGCCGCGACAGCAATCCAACGCTGTCGTTGAACTTAGGCAAGGGCTATTACTACAACACTAACCGAGGTCAAGCTCTCTATGACACAAAGGAAACCACTGCGGGTGTAAGTTTCAACTTGCCTCTGTTTGCAGGTTTTGGTCCTCACTACAAAACGCAAGAAGCGCAATACCAATCACATGCACAACTCGATGCATCCGAGGCAATACGTGACAAATTGCGAGCCAATGCCACACAAAACCAAAAAGTCCTGAGCCTAGAAGTGCACCAAAGTGTCATGTTGCAACGCTATGTGCATCTCACACAAGCCAATTTACATGCGATGCGCGAGCGCTATCTACGAGGCATTGGCGACATCACCTTTGTGCTCAACGCCGAGCGTGACTTGGCCAGCGCACAAGCCGATTGGGCCAGAGGCATTACCCGCCACCAACTGGCGTTCTTCAAGCATCAAAGCGATTTAGGAGTATTGCGTGAATTCATCCGATAAATCTACACAAACTTTGACTTGGTGCGCACAAGACATCGAGTGGCTGTACCCAGCCACGCGTGTGGGCATCTTAAACGATGCTGAGGCCTTAGGTTTGGCCAGTTGGCTGTGGCAACAATCGCCCTTGCATCGCGACTGGCCTATAGGCCTCATGAGTAACAACGTATGGCCAGCAATCGAGCGGCGCCAATTTCTGGTGGCGCGCCAGCGCGAAGGTAGACCCTTGTTCTATGTCAGTTGGGCCTGGCTTGATGACGAACGAGAGCGCCAATACCTGCATGACACCAACTCACTGCGCGGCAAGGACTGGCAAAGTGGGCAGCGCTTGTGGTTTATTGACTGGATCGCCCCATTCGGCGGCACTCAAACCTTTGTACGCCACCTAAGAAAAGAGATTTTTCCGCATGTTGTAGCTTGGTCGCTACGAGTGAATACCAAAAAAAAGTCAGCTCGCATACAGGAGCACTTTGGCAATGACGTCACGCCAGAGCAACGTCAAGAAGCCACTGCTCAACTACAAAAAAACTTAAGCGCCCTGCGCGCAATTCACCCTGAAAAAGCGAGGCAATCATGATGCCAGTTAACACAACAGCACACATGCGAGTGGAGCAATTGCCAGCAGATGAATTGCAATGGCTGCTGCCTAGCTTGAGCACACGCACCTTGAACCGTGCCGAGGCGTTAGGCATGATTACTTGGCTTTGGCTGAATTCACCATTGCATTTTGACTGGCCTGTGCACCTTCTCGCCTCCAATGTATGGCCCGCCATTGAGCTGCGTCAGTTTTTTATATTACGTCAGAAAAATGGTCTGCCACTTATGTATGGCAGCTGGGCGTGGTTCGATGAAAAACGTGAACAGCAGTATTTAAGTGATCCCAGATCCATACCCAGTGATGCGTGGAATTGCGGCGACCGCATGTGGTTTATCGACTGGATTGCGCCATTTGGAGGTTCGAGACGGGTCATTAACAAACTACGTCAGGATATTTTCCCAAACGGTGCAGCCTGGGCTTTACGCGTTAAAAAAGGACGCAGTCTAGGGCAAATACAAGATCATTTTGGAGTACACGTTCCACGCAGCGTTCAATTGGAATTGATTCAGCAGCTTCAACGTACCCTTTCTAAAAGAACTCAAATTTAGTTAATCGACTCATTGAATCTTCCTTTTAAAAAAGTAATTATTACCTAAGAGACTTATCATGACAGCCTCAAACAATAACAAAGATCTTTCATTTTTTTTAACGGATCAATATTTCATTGAAATTGCCTCAAAAATTATAAATTCTTCTAATTATAACCCATCTAAACAAGCGGGGAAATATAATAAAACCAACCCAAGCATCACGGGACTTGGAGATTATTGGTTTGGAAACGCAGTACTTTGGCGCTCTGGTTTTTTAGTAAAACAAATTGCACTTGCAATGGCCACATATTATAACGATCTTCCAGCAGGCGTGGCGGGTCCGAATAATGAAAATGTCGCTTATTGGCAAAATGTGGCCCAGCAAGCTGCAGTATCAAAAGTAGCCTCGATATTAACTGCACTCAGAGTAGTTGCCGTCTTTTTGGGCAACACCGATCCATCTAAAAGCACGGAAAACAAATGGAATTTTTCTAAATCCGTCATTACTTTAGCAACTGAAACGATTTTTGGATCACTAGAAATTATTCCAGCCGGCACCACAAAATGGACAGCAGTGGCAGAGGTTGGCCTGATTTTTGCGCTGTTTAACTCGATTACACAAATTATTTTAACAGCTCAAAAAGAGCACAATACATCTAATGATCTAAAAATTGCATCAGCAGTAAATGGCGCAGCAGGTTTCTTATCCATTGGCATTGGTATCGCGACTGCAGGAAATCTTGCTCGGGGGCTCAACACCGCAGGGGCAGCATTATTGATTGTGTCTTCGGCTTTATCAATAGCTGCTACTGCATTAGCTACAGATGATTCAAAATTATCCGAAGGGGCAAAGGCTGCGAAATACACAGAAATCGCTATGCAAGGTACAGCCGCTCTCCTTGCGGCAGCGGCTTTTCTTGCCCCGGAAACAGCAGGAATTTCTTTGGTATTTGCCGCCGTCGTATTGACGGCAATGAGTCCCGCGGCCATTTACTCAGCTAGTGAAGGCCTAAAACAGGCAGACGCAATGCGTTCAGAACTAGAAGTATATCACAAGCATAACTTTGGCGGTTATGATGTGATTTCTGACCTTTATCACTTTCAATCCAGCTTATCAATGATAAGTGCTTTTGAAATACCTATTGTGATAGCACTTGCACCGCTTGCTCTATTTTTATTCCCAGGTGTTATATTTTTTGAAGTTTTCAAACAAAATATTTTAGAGCATGAGGTTAATATAAAAAGAGCAGAAATTTTAGGCGATTATGGCTCTTTTACGAACTACTGGAATTCATCATATGCAGCTGAATGGTCACGTATGTGGGACAGTTCAAAATTCAAAGACACCATAAAAGAAATTTCCAAATTAGTTACCTCAAGTGGTGGCTCTTCAGTAGCAAGTAGCAATAAAGCATCCGTCACAACGACCAACGACCAAACGCAATTTCAACAAGCTGTCATGCTGATGAGCATGACAAATACAGATGCGCAAATGCAAGCTGCAGGGATGCTCCGCGAGGGGGGATCACTCCCATCCAAGAGTTTTCTGGGAGCTATAATTGATGGAAAGGGAATAGCAAGCCGTAACACTCTATTAATAGATGCGAATAGTAGCAGCATTAATCTTAAATCTAGTTTATCTAGTCAATATGTCACCACATACGGAGCATTATTGAGCCCATCGATTGAATACAAACAGAGAACACAGACCGGTAAAAATGATTACTCAACAACACTGACCATCACGCCAAAGAACTGGTCTTTTAAAGATGGTGACACTAGCACTGTTCTTGACATTAGGTTCTTGTCACTACCGGACGGCGGCTCCAATCAAATGAACTCAGCCCAACTAGATATGGGCAACGGCGATGACACAATTATTGCTGGAGGACGGAGATTCAGCGGCGATTTAGGCGCTGGATTCAATGGCGTTGATTACAGTCAGTCTTTTTTCAAAGATGGCATGTCAGCAAGCAATACAGGCATTCGTTTCATACAAAAAAATAATGGCGATACATTAGTCAATAAATGGGGTTCGGCCACCATTCAAATTGAATCCACGGAAACGCAATCGGTTTCATATGGAAAACGCACAGATAGCATTCAATATTTATCTGTGTCAGCACAAAAATATACGATTACTCAAGAAAAAAACATTCAAGATAATATTAAAAATGTGCAATGGATTAAGGGCACATGGGGAAACGACCAGTTTTATGGAAACTGGCAAGATAATTTCTTTATCGCAACAGAAGGTAATGATTATTACAACGGTGGCACAGGAAGCAACTGGGTGGACTACGCATCATTTACGAACGGGGATGGCGGTTCTAATTCTAGGGTAAGATTGATCGTTAATTTAGATCGATATCTAGCTTGGAGCAAACACAACACCACTGACAACTCAGTCGCGTCAACCGGAGTCGGTATAACAATCAAACTTACAGAGCTCGGGACAACCCAAGACACCTTGGTAGGTATTGCTAATGTGCGTGGCAGCACAAACGGTGACTCGCTAACTGGCAACGAAAACAACAACATAATGGTCGGCAATGGAGGTAACGATTTTTTATGTGGCTACGGCGGAATGGACACCCTCATTACGGCGGAAACGGGTAATAGTATAATTGACGGTGGAACGGGCATTAATTTATTGGATTACGCAAAATTTCAAACAGCATTTAGCGTCGTAATGCTCAGCATAGATTACGGTCAAGTCACAAAATCAAATGGCGATGTCGATTATTTCAGAAATATTCAACAAATTCGCACAGGAGACGCCAATGACACTTTTATCGGTGGTGCTGAAAATGATACCTTCTTAGCCCAAGGTGGTAATGATAGCATTACCAGCGGGGGCGGTAATGATGTAATTGTGACTGGCACAGGCGCAGATACCGTTGCGGCTGGTAGTGGTGATGATGTGATTTATGTTACACATGAAGGAGCCACCTTCAAGGGACGTTATGTGATGATTCGCAAAAACATGAACGTCAATGCGTATCTTTCAATTGCCGAATTTCAAGTCTTCTCCAATGGTCTGAATCTGGCCCTAAACAAAGATATCAAGATTCCCGGCTTATCCAGCTACCCCGCAAGCATCGTGGTCGACGGCGCATCAGACGTCCCTTTTATGAGCAGAACAACTAAAGACGAATGGATTCAAGTTGATCTAGGAAATTCCGTCGGTATCGATCAAATTAATGTGTATGGTCGCACCGACTCTTGGGCCAAGCAAAGTGGCGACTACACAGTGTATGTGAGCGACACCGATTTGTCTACGTACACGACGGCACAAATAGAAAACATGCGTAATGTATTGCGTTATCGCGCAGAAGGCGTGGCAAATAACCTGAGCATCAATCAAACAGATTTTTATATTGATTCGAAGAATATTGATGGCGGCAGTGGTACGGACACGGTCAACTACGCATCAATGCTGACAAAAACTGGTCTCGGCATTGAAGCATCTTTGAGCACTGGTCAAGTTAAAACATGGTTTCAAAATGGTACGTCTAGCACACGCAGTGCCATTGACACGCTCAGCAATATCGAAAATATGGGGGGCACAGCAGGCAACGACTCTATTACTGGCAACGAAGGGGCCAATACGCTTATAGCCTTCGCTGGGAATGATACCGTTTACGGACTAGGTGGCGATGACAAGATCGAAACAGGTACAGGCAACGACAGCATTTATGCAGGTAATGGCAATGACGTTATTACCGTAATGCATGCATACAAAGCGCCAAGCGCGCGCTATGTGATGGTGAGAAAAAACAGCGGTATCACGAATTTACTCACTATCGCCGAAGTGCAAATTTTCTCTGGAGATGAAAATATTGCACTCAATAAAACCATTAGTACATCTGGGGCCTTTGGTGCCAACTCATCTGATGCGCCTTTTTACCAGCCCATCAATGCAATTGATGGCAACGCAGACGGCATTTATTCGACCGATGGGATATTTGCTAGCTCAAGCCTGAACAATGCTTGGATACAAATTGATTTAGGCAGCTCCTTCAATATTGATCAAATAAACATATTTGGGCGTACAGACTTCGAAAAATCTCTGGCCAATCAAAATGGCGATTACACCATTTACATTAGCAATATCAATTTGTCTACATATACAACCGAACAAATTGAGGCCGTGTCCGATATCAGAAAATCACGGGTGGTAGGCAATATCAATCAAGTCGCTTGGAATTTAGCACAATATTTTACCGATAGTAAATGGATTGATGGAGGCGATGGCAGCAATGCCGTTGACTACAGCTCCATGAAGACCTATGGAGGTGCGGGCATAAAAGCCGATTTATCGGCTCAAACAGTGAACGTCAAGACTTGGCGCAATGCCGATGGTTCTATCAACTCAAACAGCTCTTCGGATACCTTAATTCATATTAAAAAACTGGCTGGCACCAATGGCAACGACGAAATCAAGGGAAACAACGAAGACAACACTCTGGCCGGTTATGCAGGTGACGATTTTATTTCAGGAGAAGATGGCAACGACTACATTGCAACAGGGACGGGTAATGACACAATTTATGGCATGCGTGGCAATGACACAATTTATGTAGATCATGAACGGGCACAACGTAGCATTCTCAAAACCTCGTCATCCGTGAATTCAAAGTATGCAAGTGTCGCCAAAATTACAAACACTTGGCAAATTGAAGATATTGATTTTGGAAATCCATCCAATCAGATCGATGTTCAATCATATGGCATAACTTATAGGGCTTCAATTGCACAACAAACAGCAACCCGACTGGGGCAAACTGAGCTTTGGATTGAGTATTGGACAGGTACGTATACACAAGCTCTGCAAGTAATTTTAAAGAATACCACCGATGGTGGAATTAATGCGTCGATCACGAAGATTAAATGTGTGAATTTAAATATCACCACACAAACGAATGACTGGGACACAATTAATCCTGACTGGATATCAACTAACAATCTCGATATTAATCTCAATTTCTCCATGGAGAATCACGCTTTTAGCGATGTAAAAACAATTAACGGAGGCGCTGGATCGGATACCGTTAATTATATGGACATGGATGTTATGAATAATAACGGTATATTGGTTGATATATCTCGCAGCAACGGCTTTGCCAAAACTTGGAGAGAATCCAACGGAAGCATCAACAACAACAGCAGTCAAGATATTTTACTAAATATAGAAAATATTGGTGGCACTCAAGGTTTTGATTGTTTGATTAGCAATGATAACGACAATCAGATTTGGGGCTATGGTGGAAACGATTTAATTTCGGCCGGCGGCGGTGATGACGTCGTGTATACCGGTCTTGGCAATGACGCGGTGGACGCAGGTGCTGGCAACGATACGATCATTGTCTACAGCGCCCATATGATTCAAGACACGACTTCGGCCGTTAGCATGTTCACGAGTGTGACCAATTTATTGGTGGGCAATTTCAACGGCGATAGCAAGTCCGATGTACTGCGTCAAGAAAAAGGATCTTGGGCCGATGAGGCCAACAGTATGCTTCAAATTTATCTGAGCGATGATCAAAATGGCTTCACGAAAGCCAACACAGACAGAAATAACAACGCACTACTCAACAATGACAGCGCTTCCAGTTTTAATGGAAATTCGACTAACTTGTATGTCGGTGATTTCAACGGTGATGGCAAGTCCGATGTACTACGTCAAGAAAAAGGATCTTGGGCCAATGACACCAACAGTATTCTGCAAACCTATTTGAGCGATGGCAAAGGTGGCTTCACAATAGCTGATGTGGATGCCAATAAAAATGCGTTCATCAAATCTAGCAACACCACCTATAAACCCAATGCCGTGGACTTTAGTGGCAACACTGCTAATTTATATATAGGCGACTTCAATGGAGATGGTGTGGCGGACGTTTTGCGGCAACGCAAGATCGAAGGTCGTTGGGAGGACACCTCCACCGCTGTAGTTCAAGTATTTTTCGGCGATAAAACAGGCGGCTTTGATCTTGCTAACGATATTTCTAGTGGTGGCACGGCTGCTGGATTGCAGGTATTACCGTATGACACTTTCTTAGGCGACCAAACAACCCTGTATGTCGGAGACTTTAACGGTGACGGTAAAGCCGATTTTATGAAACGCAAGGACTTACAGATTTATTTTGGAAATGGGTTGGGCGGATTCCGAGCCGCGGCAACCGACGCACAGAACAACGCCCCAGGACTACAAACTATAGCTGACTTCTCCTACTTTACAGTCCAAATCCAAGTGGGCGATTTCAACAGCGATGGTTTTGCTGACATCTTGCGTCAGGGCAGTGACAGCAGCATTCAAACTTTCATCGGCGACGGTCATGGCAGTTTTTCCTTGGCCCCTACTGATGAGAATGGCAATGTCTTTTTTAGCAAACTAGCCTTCGACTCCAAAGCCATCGATGGTGGCGACGGCAGCGACACGGTCGACTATCGCCAAGCACAACTACCAGCCACCGTAGGCTTGGTAGTAGACCTCTCTAACGAAACCAAACAAACAGTTCAGGCCTCTTGGCAAACGGGAAGCCTTGACAGCTTGCAACTGAACGATCAACTATGCAAGATTGAAGGTCTTGGAGGAACCGACGCCAACGACAAAATTACAGGAAGTGATAAAGCCAATAAGCTTTGGGGCTATGCAGGTAACGATACAATAAACGGTGGCGGTGGCGATGACATGGTCTACACCGGTAGTGGGAATGACACCTTAAATGCAGGCGATGGTGACGATGTAATCTATGTCGAACACCAACGCACAAAAGTCAATTGGCGCATTAATAGCTATTTACAAAAAACCGCCATGACCTTAAGCAGTATTGGCTGCGTTGCTGACATTGATTTCAACGATGCTGCGACCGCCATCACTCTAAACGATGGCGGGATCAAATCTGAGCAAACCGCAAAATTAGTCTCTACTGATACATCAGTCCAAGGCAAAGTCAGCCTCTGGGCAGAGTTTTGGGATGGAACCTACACCAAAGCAGTAAAAATTCAATTAACCGACACAACCAATGGCGGCGTCAGCATCTCGCTCGTCAAAGCCGCGTATATCCAAAGCGATGTGACTCAAGAAACCTTCGACTGGAACACAGACACAAGAGTCATACACGCCGCTGTTGCAACTAATTCCACCGATGCAGGCTACGGTGTTTCTGGCCTCAACCTCGTCGGCTTGTCATCATACATCGACAG
>JACCDG011546349.1_pt1 | contig 28200 bp, 49 predicted proteins | sample 7442471 | NCBI WGS metagenome assembly JACCDG01 (sample SAMN15323444, study PRJNA562643) | freshwater metagenome | isolation source: river surface water | place: USA:Blue River Watershed | collected 2017-08-17 | reverse complement strand
TGACCCAGCTCAGATCCAGATAATTCCGGAAAGTTAGATGCTCTTGTTGTATCTAATATCTTCTTACCTTCTATGAAGATAAATAATCCTCTATTTCCTAAATATAACTGTATGACTTTTTTAATAACCTCAATGTTTATATTTCCTCGTCTACAGGCTCTTAATAGATTTACCCAACCAGCGACCTCTCTATTTATTGGTCCTAGAATACCTCTTGAATGTGCAATAGTTTGTATGAGTTTAAATATTTTGTAAGCATTTGCTACCTCATTAGTAATACCTACTGTCTTATCAAACTTTTCTATCTCTTCAGTATTTAGAGATTTGAGCATATCGGCTGCTATAAAAGATGGATCAACCATATTTATTTTTAGATCTTTTAATACAGGAACATCGCAAGAAAAGGCATTGAAGTGTACGTCTAAGCAATCACATAAAGTTAATATCTCTAAAAATCTCCAAGGATAATCTCCAGCTATAGCCTTTGTAAATTCCTCTCTTACTCTATCTCTAGATAAAGTTATTAATTCTTTCTCTAACTTTTTAGCAAAGTTTACTGTCTTTTGATGAACACTAAAACCTAGTTGAGAACCAAATCTCGCCAATCTATACACTCTTAATGGATCTTCAGAAAATGCGTTAGAAGTATGTCTAAGTATTTTCTTATTAATATCATCAACACCATTAAATGGATCAATAATAAGTCCATTACTATCCATTGCTATACTATTTATTGTTAGATCTCTTCTCGATAAATCTTCTTCTAGTGTAACAGCAGAAGAAAAATCAACTTCAAATCCTTTATGTCCTTCTCCAACTTTCCTTTCTTTTCTCGCTAGGGCAACATCAACAATAACATTATTTAACTCTTTATCTTGCCCAATAACTCTTCTAAATACTGGAAATGATTCACCAACATATTCCCAGCCCTCAAAATCCTTCTTAGCAGATTCTACTGTTGCTCCAACTAAAACATAATCCCAATCATGCATTCTGCGTCCCATAATTTTATCTCTAACACTTCCACCAACTAAATATATTGAACCCTGACTAACTTTCAGTTGAGGACTTTCCATTTGAATCTCCTTTATACTTAAGGATCAGATTTGTTAATCTAATCCCAACCATCTTGTTACTTTCTTTATACCACCTTTTTACCTTGTCTCCTCTCCATAAGTTCTACGTATATTTTTAAGTGCATAGATACATCATCTGCACCGTAGCTTATCGCTCCTTCAGAGAGAGGACATTCGTGCCATACTGTTGTCATTTGAAATCTTCTAGACAGCCGAAGACCAAATAACCTAGCACATAAATTTCTGGCTCCAGGAGGGCAGCCTTTTGGAATTACTCCTTCGGGTTCCTCACCTAATGTCTCTATCTCCAAGTAGGATCCAAGATTGAGCCCAACCTTCTTTATGTCGTCTCTTATCCCAAACCCAACCTTCTTGTGGCTTCGAAGAAAGGTTAATAATCTTTCCTCGTTCCTCAATTGAAAGGCCCTACAGATTATCCAAACATCTGACATAGTTGCTATTTGTATTATTCCCAAAGGCGAGATCTGGCCTCTTATAAAGACTGCCTCGCTCTCACTATCAAATCCTATTATTGATTGCCCATCAAACTTATAAAACTCTTGTTTATGCGATAATAATTCATCTAGATGGTCTGGTTCACTTAATACGTGAACATTGCCAGTCCAATGATAGTGCGGAAGTTTTTTGATCCACTCATCTCTCAGTGCTGTCTTCTTATAGTTTCCCATATCTGTCCCTCCATAATTCTTATACCTAAAGGCCGAGAACTTTCATTCCCAACCTTCCTCATCTTAGTTTGTCAGTGACCTCCAAAATGCCTTTACAACCATTGCAAATGTAAAGACGAAGAGAGACGCTGAAATTATAGTGGCCATTAATACTAGAACACCTACGCACCACCAAATTAGCTTCCATATCCAATCAGGCATTTATATCCCTCCTAGCCATTCGGCTTCTTCTTTAGTTAATGGCTCTCCATTTAGACATACATGCATTGTTCCACAACGAGGACATCTTACTATTATTTGTCCACTTACATAGTGAAATATCCTGTCGCAGTTATGACATGCTATCATCCACATTTCTTGTTTCCTTCCTCCATAATTCTTATACCTAACTTCTTTCAGATGTTATAGACTTGCTCTTAGTTGAGGTTCATTTAATGAATAGAGATTTAGCAATTGCAGTGTTTAAGAGATGGGATGATGGTCTTCCAGTAAATGAAAGAATATTCTATAAGGCCGCCTCCGTATTAGTAGAGAATCCTGATTTAGCACTTGCAGAGGCAAGATATTATACAATTCTAGATTCATATCTATCTAGAGGTGGTCCTATGACAAGTATTGAGAAGAATGCTTTTTGTCTTGCATATGGAAATGTAAAGACTGCAAGTATTAAAACTAGATTTGATGAATATGCATTACTAAGAACACTTTGTGAAAATGAGTTTATTCCTGATCTTAATAAGTTGGCTAATTTAAGTGGTCCTCCTCAAGATGCAGACGTACAACAAAATCAAGATCAAAGACAGGGCGCGGTTCAAGATCCAGAATCTATTCAACAATTAACTGGAAATCCAGCTGCATTAATGGATCAAGATTGGCAAGGTAATCCACTTTATAAACCTACTCCAACTGCTCCAGGACAGCTTCCACCTGGAGGTCAAGGGGATAGTGGCAACATGAATCAACTTGTCAGTAACAATGCAAATAAGGATCAAATAGAGGCACAAAAGCAGCAGGCCATGGTAGCTCAACAAGCAGAGCAAACCAAAGAGCAACCTCAACAAGGATCTAAAGAGCAGATACAAATGCTCTATAATCAAATGACTCCTGAGCAAAAACTTCAACATGCTGCACCACAAGTTGCTCCTGAAGATATACAAAGATATGCTCAAGAGCTCTCAAAGATTGAACAACAAACAGGTATTAAGATTAAAGATCCTGCTCAGGTAAAGAAGGTTGTTGGTGGTGTTGAGAAGAAGGAAAAGAAAATTATTGATGAAGCCATAAAGGCTCAGTTTGAACAAAATAATGAAATGTATGGTCCTCTTCCTGGACAAGAAGGTGCTGATATGGGTCAAGGTCAAGCTCAAGATGCCGATCCAGCAGGAACTATGAAGATGGCTGAAACCGGAAAAGAAAGGGCACATAGATATGGTCTTACTGGTGCTGTAGCTAGTGGTATTGGTACAATGGGAGTTCCACAAGTTGCTGGAACAGGGGTTGGGGCTTTATCTTCCGCAGGCAGTTTTCTTGTGAAGAATAAAAAGACCATTGAGAATATGGCAGATGGTATTTCACAAGGAAAAGCCCCCGATCTATCAGCTTTTAAAGGACTTGGTAAAAGTATTAAGAGAAGAGCAATAGCTGGAAATATTGCAGGTGGAATAGGAGCTGCTGCCCTTGGATATGGTGCTGGTAGATTAACACATAGATTGGCTCATGGAGCTGCTACAGATAATCAAGTAAAGAAAACTGCTGCCCCCATTACTCCTTATAAAGAGGAGAAGATTGATAGTGATACTAATCACTTTGGAAAATTAAGAGAGACACGAGCAGAAGACCCAGAGGATTATGGCAAGATTAAAAAGGCAGTTGTTTTAAAACTCGCATCACTTTTAAAAAAAAAGACCTTTATTTAACTAAAAATGCAAGATCTGTTAAGCAGATATTTAAAAATGTAGCCACTAGGAATTTTGATGATGTAATGAGAGCTGCTAATAGAATTAAGCCTCTTTCAAATGATCCTAATAATTATTTAGAACCAACTACACCAGAGGGCTAAGGGCGCGATAGGCGCCCAGCCTTCTAGGACTTCAATACTTGAAGGCGCTTTCCCATCTCATAAAACTCCATACCGCTTTTGGAGAAGGTTGCTATATAAGCCCTAGCTCCATCAAACCCTTCCTCAATTGCTGCCACTTCTCTGCTATCAATGCCAAAGTAAACAGCCGCCTCATTACTTCGACTGTTCTCTACTAATTGTCTTTTCTTGCCCAGTAAAAAGGAGCCAATGGCGCATAGAGTTGAGGTTCCAACTGGCTCAAATGTATCTCCTTTCTTATCAGCCCATACTCCCATCCTTCGTTTATCTACTTTTAAGCCTCTTCCCTTGGCATTATTTATGCTATCAGTTAACTCTTTCTCTATCTCTTCTATAGTCATATCCTTCACCTTCTTACAGGTATTTTCTCAGTCGTGCCCCAAGATCATAATATGCTGGCGAGTACGCCTTACATGATGCTCTACCATCGAATCCCGAGAGAAGGGATTTGAGGTCATCATATTCAATATCCAACAACTTCATTAGTGTGAGTGATGCATTACCGAAGACCTTCTTTCCAACAAGAAAGGCACCAAGTACACAGACAGTATTTCCATCTAGAACCCAAATACCGTCTTTTACTGTGATACCCCAATTTCTTGCAATGAGATTGCAGCCAAAGGCTTTAGCGGTGGCAATACTTGCCACGAGAATTTCCTCAACCTTTTCTATCGATTGCATGTTTTCTCTCCCTCTTCTTTTTTCTATTTGCCTCTATAAGATCTTCTTGTGTTCTCTTTGCTAATTCCTCCTCATAGAGTTTAGCAAATTCTGGATCTTTAAGCTTCTTTGTTAGCCATCCTTCTTTTTCCATTAAATATATTATATCAACAAAAATAGCTAAAAGAGACACGGCGGTGGTGTCTACTATCCATTCAACTACCACAGCTTTCGCTGCTGCCGTGTCTCTCCACAGACCAAGGGCGATCCGTGGACAACGCCTATCCTTCTATGTTTAATCTTCTTGCCTAGGATAGACAACAGCGAGAGTTACCTCTGGCCGCCTGGGATAATCCCAATGTCCAGCCCACATTCGAGCTTATCCCTTGCCACAATCTGCTTCATCATAGAAACAAATTCTGGCAAGGGATCTGGGCGTTACTCCAGTTTTGGACACGTCTATTTTTTCCTGAAGAGTTTTTTGTATCAGCTTGGCAAGCTGTTCTCCCGTAACGGTGGAGTCCGTACTACACCCTTGTAACTTTTGGATCTTGCGTTGCCTATAAGCCTAGACAGGTGCCTTTAGGCTTATCACCTAGTATTAGACCTCGCCATTAGCTTTGACCAGGATTCACCTATGATTATTCCCCTAGCCTTACGCTTAGACTTAGCCTTTTTTACTGGCATATTCATTATGCCTAATAATATATATTTTTTCTAATAATTAAGGGACAGAGTCCCTTGGGAGTTGTGGTTTTACGAGGTGGGAGCCGAGGACGGCTGTGCGGGGATGGAGGGAGGGGCGGCGTTCATGCCAGCAGAGGCATTGATGTTGGCAGTACGTACCTTCATCACGGCAGAGAGGACGATGCCCATCAGGCGATCACCAATATCGCTGGGCGATGCCGGAGAGCTGTTGCCAGTCGAGATGGCGTCGGTGATCGCCTTGATGATCGTGTCGATGCTCTCGATGAGAGCTTGCTTCTCTCTGGGATGAAGCCCGTTGTTGAGAGTTGCCTCCGTCGAGATGCCGAGCATGACAGATCGCTCGGTTGGCTCCTTGACGGGCTGCCAGTTCGACGGGTATGGAACTCCGACGGCCGGCTCGTTCAAGACCTTCATCTCCTTGATGTTGGTCACGATGGGCGCCTGGCGCTGATCAGAGATGAAGCTGGAGTAGTCCTGACTCCATCTCCAGTTCATGCCTCGGGGCAGCTCGACGATCGGAGACATCTTGGATCGCAGAGACTCAAACCGATCACGAAGATCCAGTAGCAGGTAGAGCGGGACCTGACCGAAATCCGTCGTTCCGATGACGAGCTGTGCGGTCGCCTTGGTGGTGGCGATGTCGATAGCCGCCTCGATGTTGAGCTTCTTGCTGAAGGCGGCCAGGATATCGTTCACGAGACTCATCGCCGAATCGGACGGCACGTTCTGCTTGCGATGCTTGATGAGCGCATCGTTGAGGCGGCTGTCGATGCTCAGTCGAGTAGCCTCGGTATCGGCGATGCGTTGATCGAAGTTGGAGACCTCGCCACTTAGCGCTTTGGAATCCTCACGCCGGGCATCCATCCGCTTGCTCTCATCGAGCTGCTTCTTCTCCAGATCACTCCGCGCCTTTACGAAGTGATGAATCTGACGTTCTTTCTCAGCCATCAGTTCTCTCCTATTGTTTGTGGACAGATGTAGTTATCTGCCATCAAATTCTTATACCTTAAATAGACCCAATATTAGAGTTATCAGTTCATTAACCATTATTAGTAATTGCACATCTTCTAATGTTGTAGTACATTTTTCTCCTTCATAGAATATATTTGCTACCTTTATAAATAAGATCATGTATTCTTTCTCTGGCAATACCTCTATTAGATGTTTTGTCCCGTTTAATTCTATCAATATATCTCTAAACGGAATTCCATTCCATTCATAACCCGTATCAAGTGGTATTACTCTTAACATGTCATTCTCCTTTAAATCCTTATATCTAAAATAATAAGTATCATTACTTATCAGAATTTGAAGTAATAATTTCGCCTATCAATGCAAGCTGTGACTCCAATACTAATATCTCATTGGAATAAACTGCCTCAAACTGAGGATGATGAAATATTGAATCATAAAGCATAGGAATTACGAACTCCTTAGTTTCTTTAATATAAGCTTCAATCTTCTCATTGGTAAATACGCCAACCATAGTTTGAACATTATGTATTCTATCTGATCCCTTTATAACAGTTGCTGCTCCATTCTTAATCATCTCCTCGTAATAATATTTAGTCCCCTTTCCTGTCTTGGTTAATAGATCAACCGTTTCACAAATATCTTTACCATATTCTTTAAATAATCTATCTCTTAATATATTTCCATCTTCTACTGAATCGTGTAATAGGCAGGAAGCATAAATTGTATCTGCCTCTATTCTATTTTTATAATCTATAAATACTTTGTCGAATGATAGAATATAATTTGTGACTGAGAGTTGATGTACATTAGATGGAGTTACCCCATCTTTTCTAACTCCTCTATATTTAGCTACTTCTGACAGGGCTTTTAGAGAATTTTCATAACCACCAAATATAAATGTTGTTCGTAATCTTATGAGAAGTTCATCTCTAGTCATGCCTTTATCTCCTGTATCTTTTTCTTAAATATAGCCACTGTCTTATTTCTGATAGCCTTCTTGGTATCATCATTAATAACAATCTCACCAGAAGCCTCCCTTGTAATATCTTCTAGCATTGCATTAATAACCTTTGGAATATCAGACATTTGAGCATTAGGAATCTTATCTAATACATGCTCTAATCTAATCTCAGTACACCAATTATCAGCAATAGCATTAGCCTCAGTTAATACTTCTGGCTTCTCTCCTACCTTTGTAATCTTCTTAGTCTCAGAGAATTTTGCTCCCTTATGTTTAGCCATAATTCTTTCTCCAAATGCATTAGTGCATTCAAATTTAGGACGTATAACAATTCCTTCCCTCTCCTGCTCACCACACCCCCTTCGTTGTGCTACTATGGATAGAGCATCTCTTTCTTTATCAAGTTCTGCTAAGTCTGTAGAGATCTCAACATAAGGAACGAATTCTAATCCTAATTCTAATGCTACCTTTTCAGCATCTGGAACATCTAACCAGAAGTCACCTCTTTGTACATCAAATACAATAAAGTTAAATCTATCTCCATATCTAAATCCTTGCTTCTGACATTTTCCACCATACCCCTCTCCAAATATCTTGAGAGATCCTTCTCCTGGCATCGTATTCATAAAATTCTCAAGTCCCGGAATTAGTTTATCATTGCCCTTAAAAATATTCTTAAAATTGTCCATACTTTCACCACCAGGAAAGTGACTTAAAATCCTCGATCCACTATTATCTTTATATTCTAGATTACAAGAAGTACCGTGTACCTTTTCAAGAGAATATACTCTTTTAAATTGCAATACCTGTTGTGCTCTTTCTCTATATAGATTTTCAATGTGCATGTATCCCATTTGTCATCTCCACGTTCTCATCATATTTTCTTTGTACATATTCATGAATAAATTTCCCTGCTCTATGGCATCGTCTAATGCATTGTGAGTATGAGGAAAACTTGCATCAAACCATCTAGATGGCATCCTCTTTTTTGTGGATTCTCTATAAGTTTCTCTTATTTCCATTGCCATAAAATATGTCTTTATATCTAATGCTGAAAATGAGAAGGGGCTCTTCCCAACAAACTTTATTAAATACCAATAGATAAATGTGAAATCAAAACCCACTGGATAAGATACGAATACTAATTCTCCATCTAACTTTTTAAGCCATTCATAATACAATTTCATAGCTAATTCAGGAGTTTTCATATCTATTCTTGTTCTTTTATATGCTTCTATGTTTCTAGATTGATTCCACCACCTCATAGTTTCTGGATCTTCTTTAGCTCCTGGAAGTGGAAGAAGATTTACATAAAATGTATCAATCATCTTTCCATCTTCAGTAAATGCAGCAGAGCCAAAACTAAGCATTGAATATTCTCCAGGAATTCCACCATTAGCTTCTATATCAGTTGATACAAAGATTTGTCTTTTCTTTTTCATGTTACCTTTAGAGTTAAGAAACGAGAACACTGGATGAATGCGGTTCCAGTGTCTCGTTCTTCGAGATCGGTGTGCGGAATGTGCAGCCTGTGGCTCAGGACAGCACTCACCATCACTCTAACAGTTCGGAGATAAGGTTGGAGAAAGGCAGCATTCCTCAGTCTGAACTTCTACCACCAGACTAGGAACTCTCTCCTTACTGCTGTTTCTATTATACCAAAATTGTATGTTTAATTATTCAGTTCTGAGAATTGGTTGAGCGATCTTGCAACCACTATCATCATTATATGTACATTCGAGAGCAATTATATTTCCGTCTACAAATACACTACAACTTACATAATAGTTATTATCGCTATCTCTTCTAATACAAGAAATAGTTGCGTCCTTTCCTGGATACATTTTATGTGCCCAATTAGTAGCATTATCTTCCGCATTATATATTTGTTGAGTTCCCAAGTTGCTCTTGTAAGATGCTAAAAAAGCTATTCCAGACATCATCATAATTACAAAAAAGAAGAATATAAACATTGTACTGATTCCAGACTTAGTTGAACTCATTTGAACCTCTCTTCTCATTCTGTAAATAGATAAGGGCATGATGCCCTCCTTTCTCTAGATGATTTTGTGGGCCTACCTGGACTCGAACCAGGGACCAGCCGGTTATGAGCCGGCCGCTCTGACCAACTGAGCTATAGGCCCTTTAGTTAGTGCTCGCGGTGAGATTTGAACCCATGTACGGGAATGACCCTAACGTAGCAAACATGACTACGACTCTACTGCAAAAGGAGCGCTACTCTTCCGACTCTGAGCTACGCGAGCGTATATCTTTAACACTTTGCAAATAGGAGAACAATTCCTATTAATATAGGACCAAGAAGAAATAATCCTTGTCCCTGTTCTAGAGATCGAGGATCTTTTAGAGGTGTTGCTTCTGGACAATCATATCCATGAGTAATAGAAGGACAATTCTCTTCTAAGCAGATTGGACATTTGTTCATTTTACTTCCTCACAACATAGTTATACCAAATAGTTAAATAATAATTTACTTATAACTTTCTCTTGTAATCAAGAACCATGCCACTAGCTTCGTGTAAAGTAAGCTTGAGACGTTCTCGTACAAGTTTCAAGGCCACAATAGCTTGGCCATTTTTTATAAGATCTCTTTCTGCTTCATTTAAATCTTTTCTTATCTTTTCATTTTCTAACCATTCATCAGAACCCCATTGTACGAATCTCTCAGAATTCACATTAACTGGTTCTGATGGAAGTATCATTGTAGGAGGATAATATCCTAGCTCCACTATTCTTTTAGTAAAACTTTTTATCATCTCTAATAATTCTTCTCGATTATCAGTATCAACTTCAAATATTTCTTTCATATTGATCCCATAGATCTTTTTGCTGCATCTACAAGATCTTTAGCCTCTTTGAGACCATATCCAGTTCTTTCTCTTACACATTTAATTGCCCCTATAGTTTCTCTTGCCTTAATAAGATTTATTTCCTTCTCTGTTAATCCATAAATTAATCCTTCAGCTTGTTTAGAAGTTGCACTTTCAAATAAAGGCTTAAATTCATATTGTGGAATCTCTGCATCATATTCATGCTTCTTTCTTAAGAAGGCATTGAGGTCATCTACCATAGAAGCAATATTTGAGATGACCTCATCCTGATCGTCCATATCAATAGTGAAATTTCTGAGTCTCATTTTGCTATCTTCCTCTTTCGAATAGGATAGTCTCCCATTCTATGTCTCCTAATACACTTTCCAGTTGGCATACTGCACTCTGGATCTATCATCGGATCTGGACAACCCGGTTTTGTTTTACACATATAGTCAGAAGGACATTGAATGTCGACATTGCAGGGAGGTAGCTTGCTATCAACAAAAATGCCAGGGGCCAGGAGCAATACGATGGCAATGATAAGGTTCATCTCTTTTACTCCTTGAGTTTAAAGTATTGCGGCCGGAGGGACTTGAACCCTCAACCACCGGATTAAAAGTCCGATGCTCTACCAGCTGAGCTACAGCCGCATAATACTTATATCATGTTATGTACTAAAATTTAATATTTAATCTATTTCTAATAAACTAAATCTACCCTTGGATGAATCTCCAATTGGCTTACCGATCTTATCAAGTTCATCAGTAGCTGACTTTAATTGAGTTTGCAATTCTTTTAATTCTTTATCTTTGCTTTGTAGCTGCTTCTCCAACTGACCTATCTTCTCTTTAGATTGTTCTAATAATCTTTCTGGATTGACTGTATTTACAATAGCTCTACGTCTACCTTCCATACTTTGTATATATGATATATCAAAATATGGATCAATAACAGCCCGTCTATTTTGATATTCATCACGTACAAATTCTTTAAATCTATCATTTAAACTAGAAATACTTACAGATGGCTTTTTTAAAGCCTCGTTGGCCTTCTCTTTAAATATTTCATCTTCCCTTTTAATAAGATCTCTCTCATTTGATTTTCTTGCCATATCAAAATATGTTTTTCCTGAACTTGATGGCATCTTGACCTTTGTGCTAAAGATCAATCCCCCCCCATAATCCGGATTGATCTTACTTGCGTTTTGGCGCCGTCGTGGTGAGCTTGTGATAGACATGATCGCCAAGCATTATTAGTCCTTGAATGGACAATGCCACGCCACCAACAGCAGCAACTAGCTTTGCAAATGCTTTGTTCATATTACCTTCCTCCTATATCTATTATACCAATTACTTGAATCCTAAAGCGGCCTTTTCCTCATCCGTAAGCTTTAATACAGCACGAGAGATTATCTTTAATCTTTCTTCTCGTAATCTCTGTTGTTCTTCTTGATATCGTCTTTCAGCCTCTTCCTCAAGTATTCTCTTTCTATCTGCTTCTTCGTGAATATGAAACCAATCCTTAACATTTGATGGAATGAGATATAATTTGCCATCACTATGAATATTTCTAATAAGTGAACAAAGCATCTGCGTTAACTTATCAATCTCTCTATTATTTACATAAGGATCTGGTGTCATGCCACTTCGACAAGGCATTGAAGTTTCCTTTGTGTATTAATAATTTGAATTAGAACAGAAGATCTTTTGTAAGAAGAACAACAATGAATAGAGGGATTGCTAGTAGCTTTTTCATTTTCTTTTCTCCTTTCAGAAATTTAAAAGTGGATTACCACTATCAAGGCAAGATTATAGTGTCTCGCATCACTTAATATATTTATACCAACTATCACTTATAAATTTGATCTAATCTTTCTTGAGAATTTTTATCTAGATGAAATCCTTTAAATGCTGGCACTCTTAATGCCTGGGTCTTTTCATATTTATGTTGTGAGCTAACAGTGGCAACCATCCCTTTATATTTATCAGGATTGTTATGCATATCTCTTCTTAATTTATCATCAAGACCAGTACCGCACTCCCCAACAATTGGACCATCGGGTGTGTGGGAATAGGTAAAACCACCAACACCATTATCCTTATATTTTCCCCTTCCTGGAAAATAATCTCGAATATATACATCATGCTCTTTGAAGAACTTTGCCTTTATAGGAGACTCGTGCTTTAACATATTCCACAATACAACTCCTTCAGTAGTCTCTGGATGCTTTCCCTCTTTAATATCTTCAATTAACTTCTTCTTCTCTTCTGAAGAAACAGCTATATCAGGTAGCTTAAACTTTCCAGGAAATTCTTCTTGAACTTTGGCAAGTATTTCAAGCTTATCTTTATAAGGTAATTTTGAAACATCTTTTCCCTTAAATTTCTCTACATCATATATAACTGGAATTAATTCTCCATGTTGTTTTTGAAGTTCTCTCGATTTCCATACATTAGAATTAAGCATTCCCCCCAATGTTGCATTTATTGTTGCTTTATTTGTATTTGGATCTATTGCATATAGTCCTCCTCTGATAATTGTATTCTCTAATGATTTAGGGGTCTTAAGGTCTTTTATTGATTCTACTTTATGAGTATGATCAATAATCTTATTAGGATCTCTCTTGCTTTCTTTGTATGAAACTACTCTTATATTTTCTTTTGCCTTTGGAAAATAAAATAGATTGTGCGCATCATCTATCTTTGCACTCGCAATGTATTCATCATTACTATTAATAGCCTTTTCTATGGTTGTCTCTTTATATTTAGGTTTATCTGCTGGAAGATCGTGCTTATCTCTTGTTGGAGTTCTATTGTATAGTTTCCAGATCTTCCCTCCCATATGATGTAAGGTAAATTCTTCAGGTCCATGACCTCTGTATACATTGAATGAGATATGATCAGGCTTGGAATTTTGAATCTCTATTTTGTCTTTCTCTTTTATCTTTACTTTACCCGCACCATATGTTCCTTGAGGTATTTCTCCCTCCCAATCCATATATTTCGTTGTATGGGTTGGTTGTTGAACAACCATAGTATGCTCGCCTGGCTTTGGTAATTTAGGCATCATAGCCCAAGAATGTGCATGACCAGTTTCAGGATCTCCTAATCTAAGATCCCAATGCAAACCCCTCTTTGTAGCATCATGTTCATGTATATTATATTTCCAAATCTTCGGTTCTTTAATTTCTGGAAGGCTTTCAAATCCTTCTTTAGAAGGAATTCCTGGTGCGTATTCTCTAGTCATGATTTGTATATTAACTCCTTTTCTAATAGTTAAAAATAATTAGCTTTAATAAGGATATGGAACAATAACTATGGGAATATCTTTACCACAGTAATCAAATGATTCTAAATCTGTATTTTCGTCTCGATAAAGAATTATAACCTTGCATGTAGCATTCGGATGTCTATTCTCCATATTCCATAATATATGCTTAATTGTTGTTCCTGAAGATATCAAATCATCAACTATTGCATAATTGAAATTTTCTTTAATAACCCCTTGTATTTTTGATCCATGAGCCTTTTCCTCAGGCTTTCTAACATGAATTACTGGAATGCCATGGTTAGCTAATAGTACAGCACCAACTATTGATCCACTAAGTCCAGTTACTACGATAGACTCGATTGCCTTCGTAATAGTCAATTCTAAATATTTATCAGAGACTCGTTTAGAGACCTCTAGTAGTTTACTTTGATCGTAAAAATGAGTTTCATGGCTAGGAATACCTGAGCTTATTAAAATTCTCTGACTAGAAGGAGGCTTATAAGATTTTTCCTCTTGAGGCTCCATAAATAGTTTATATCAAATTGCCTTCTCTTTTTGAGGAAGAGTATCAACAAACTCTTTAAGCAATTCAACTATAAACTTACTAAGTTGTAATTCTTTAGCAACTTGATCATTCTTTAATTTTACTAATGTGTTATAGACCGCATTAGGTATTTGTAATACAACCTTCTTTGGTCTCATCCTTGGCTTTGGCATCTTCTAATCCCTTAATTAGAGATTCTACTTTATTTATATCTTCCTTAAAGAAAAGATTATAGACAGGAATATTATTTTCTCTTGCAAGAACTATTGCTGTTCTTGTACCACCAACTGCATCACCATTTTTAGTCCAACATATTACAAATTCAGAGGGTGTATTTAGATCTTTTCCTAATACTTGAAAGCAATTTCTTGTATGTAATTTCCATGCTCCTAATGATAAATTCTTGGGTGCAGGATGTATTCTTTTTACTATTTGTGTTGCTTTAATTATTGCTTCATATGATTCATCATCTGGATTTTCGTGTAAACAATATACCCCTTTCATATGAAAATTCTTATTACTAAAGCCATTCCATGGTATATAAATCTCTTTTCTTATTTTTGCCTCCATTCCCGGAAATCCAACTATTTCAGAAAACTTATCACTATAATGTTTATAATACGAATCTAACAAATTATGTATATCATCATGTCCGTATTCAAAAGCTCTATCTGCTCCATCAGCTCCTCCTGATCTTAATATATATTCTAGGTTGTATAGTTTCTCAGCTATACCTTTCATCGTAATTTGTATATCTTCTGGTGTCTCGCGTGAACCAATTCCTGTGTAGTATTTCATTTACTTTCCTGATGGCTAATAAAATTCTTACGGAATAAAAGTACCATTATTAAATATGACGTTACTCATAATCTTCTTTAAGCGTTCAGTTGGATCAACTATACCTTTACAAAAGAGAGTACTTCTTCTATAAAGCTCTTCATCTCTTGGTGCGTTAAGAAACGATGAGCCCTCAAATGCTGTTTCCATAGCCGCTAATTGATCTACAGAAAAGAATCTACCTAGATAATTGTAGACAGCACTAAGTCCAAATCCATCTCCATTTGAATTAGAACTCTGACGAGCCCCACTCTCCCCTACTTTTAATCTATCAAATTTATCAATTGCACAAATAAACATAGAACCAAGAGCACACGAATAACATGTTTTATCCCTAATAACCTCATTAACTTCTTTATCTTGTAATTCTGGATCTTTCAATCCTATATCCTTTTTAAAGTCAACATAAGTCCCCTTAACTGGTCTGACTCTTTTGGAATCTATATTAGCAATAACATCTATTGCAATAGCTACTCTCTTATCTTCAGCACTCATATTATCAAATGCATTTTTTGATATCGGTTCGAGAGTAGTAGTCTTATTGTTAAATAGACTTATAAATCTTTTGAACAGCGATGTGAATGACATGTGAGCTCCAGATCTATGGAATGAATTTTCCATTATTAGCAATAATATTAAGCATGATCATAATCATTCTTTCTTTTTTATTTGATATATGAGAATTGAACTCAAGAGCTTTATCCATCTCTATTTGAGAGGGAAGATGTCTTCCAGAATGCCCAAACAATAAACTTCCTTCAAATGCAATCTCTATAAGAGTAAGTTCTTCTTCTGAGAAGAATCTCTGAAGATAGTTATATACTGCGGTTCTTCCAAAACATCCCGAACTAAAATAAAGACTATCCCTTACTTTTAAACTATCATGTATATCAATAGCACTTATGAACATTGCACCTAATGCACATACTGAGCATTTTTTATCTTTGATAACATCTCTAACCTCCAAATCTTGATTATCTTTAGATTTTAAATTTATATCATCGTCAAAAAGAACATACGTACTTCTATTAGTATTTATTCTCTTTGCCTTTAGAGACATAATAACATCCGAAGCTATAGCTACCTTTTGCTGATCACCTGGCCATAACTTTTTAAACTCTTTGTCATGTTTAACTCCTCTATGAAGAATATATAAAATATAACACCAGAGTCTTGCAAAGATGGTCATTGAAGTTCCTTTACGGAACAAAGGTTCCGTTGTTCTTAATAATGTTCTCCATGATTAAGATCATCCTTTTTCTTGCTAATTCTGACCTCTTTTCAAAACTAAGACTTGTTAGAAGACCATGACTATTCATTTCAAAGTCAAAATAATTATCCGCATAAATCCTTCTTGCTGCGGCTACATCTTCTGGAACATCATCATCAGATAGAAGTATTCCATGTTCAAATCTTTTTCCATATTCTGGGAAGGCATCATTAACATAAGTCTTACCTTCAAAGGCAATCTCAACTAATGCAAGTTGTCTTTTATCAAAGATATCAGCAAGGTAATCCACAATAAGCTTATTTACCCGATTAGTACCTAAATACTCACCAGTATTCATTTTATCTTTTCTATCAATAACACAGATGAATAAACCACCCATTGCGCATACTTCACACTCCTTATCTTTTACAACATCACGTAATTCTTTATCATTATCATCAAATAGATCATGATCAAAGAAAGTATAACATCCGGGTGAAGATCTAAAACGATTAACTTCAATATTTCTAATTACATCTTGAGCAATTAAAACTCTCTTCTCTATTGGACTTAGAGCTTCAAATTTATCATCAATTAAATTAGATGTATCTTTATCTGTTTGCATAAATAGTTTATATCCATGAAATAGCTAAAATTTAATAATCTATTTTATAAGATCAAATCTATTAATCCTTGTAAATATGGTTGGCAGTACAACCTTATCAATAGATTCTGGAAGGCCAACGATATTTGAAAACTCACAATTGTTCTCGGTTAGGATTCGTTCAATCTTACGATCAAGAAATTTAGCTTCTTCTTCTGATTGGAATCGGCCTTTTTTCTCGTATGATTTGTTTCTTAAAACAACAAAGTTAAGATTCTTCATTGAATTAACAATGTCAATGATTAGTGGAAAGAGAGTATTTGAAAATGCTCCGTCATAATACATTAAAGAATTTATAAGAGCAGCATCTGTTACTATTACATCTACCTTACCTAATAATCTATGTATTCTTTGATATTGCTCAGCAAAAACATATATTTGATTATCTAATAGCTTCGTAGTTTCTCCCCAAACAATATCTTTGGCAAATTCGGTTACTAATTCACAGCTTATATTTTCCCACTTAAGTCTTGCAAAAGTCTCTGCTGCTAATGTACTTTTACCTGCACCAGGACCAGCAAGAAAGTTGACTATTAGTGTGTCAGATGTATACATCTATATTGCTCGTATGGATTTGTAGAAGGAGGTTGATCGAATGTCCCATGGATATACTCTATACTTTCTTTTAAGCCATTCCAATCTTTCTGTCATAGTATTATATAAATATTCGCCATAGCCCATCCTCCTATAGCCTTTTTTAACATATACCCATATATCTATATATCTCTTTCCGTTTTCTTGCTGCTGAAATCCCCACACCCAACCAATTAATCTATTACCTTTCATAAGCATTATGACTTGTACTTTATCTTTATTAGTATATTGATTCTCTATATATTCATCCATTCCTGATGGCAAACCATCACCTAATAGGGTTAAACCCTTTAATCTTTTTCCAAATCTATTTATAGCATTAGTTAAGTTTGTTGTTAGTAAAACTTCCTTCGTTCGCATACTCTATGACCGTTTTTCCTTCATGACCATGTACGAGCATCAACTCTTTAACATTAGGAAATATATTTATACTACTTGTATGCGTTAACCATTTTATTACGCAAGTACCATCTGTGAATTCTACACCTTCTGCAATTGTTCCAGTACCTGATATACCACTAACATCTTCTGATCTTCTTAAATTAAATAATCTCATCGAACTCTTCATTGTGTTCATGTATTCACTTGAATTCATATTATCAATATATTTAGAAACGTCAAATGTGCTAAGCTCTTGGCTCATAGACAATTATTTCCAACCATTCAATGTCTCCTAGATATTTTTCCATTAATGGCTTTACATCTGCCCAATTAAGTTTTCCATTACTGCAACCTAATGCAGGAATAGCAATAGATTTGAATGAATTAAATGGAGGAATTTTTGCAAATACTAAAAGACTATCTCTTAACATATCTAATATTGAATCTATCCATTCTAAGTTAGATGGATCTTTCCAATGATCCTTAGTGCTGGCAGATATTATATATTTAGGCTCTCCATCTTTGTAATAGGATTCTAAATCCTTACCACAATATAAATTATGATAATCAAATATTGCTCCAGGTACTAAATGACCGCTTGCACATTTAGACTTGTAATCATAATAATATGCTGGATATCTCTCTTTAAATTCTTTAGCTATTCCAGCTCCCATTACTCCTACACAATTAATAGTACATACTAATATATCAGCATTAGAATCAAACAAATTTCCTTTAACAAACTTGATCATTGTTCTCCTTTAAAAATAAAGACTATGCCCTGTCAAATAGGCAGGGCATGTCTTCTTCGTCTATCTCATAAAGATTATCCTCTTCATCAGGATCAAAATCCTCTTCTCTTACAGCTTTATCAATTTCATCTTCAATAACTTCTTCTACTTTTCTTTTTGCGCTCGCCAATTGACTTGCATCTCCACTAACATTTGTATTCCCGAAAAGATAGATGGATCTCTTACAATTTCATTAAGTAAGAAGATTAGACTTTCGCCCTTCTCTTTAGCTCCTCTACCATCAATTGTTATAAGATCAGTTACACACCTGCCCAGCGTCCTCTCCGCCATAAAAATCCTCCACCCCTGTTTGATAGTAATGAGGATACAAAAAACGTAAAAGTCTGCTAAATGCAACAAAATCAGTAACTGCTACAGAATATTTGTTCTCACGAATTTTGATTCTCATTGAAATTCTCTCCTTGAAATGATTATCTAAAATGATAAGAACTTATGACATTGCTTTTAAAGTCTCCTTATCCCATCCATTTACTGGAACATCAGCGGCATCTTGTTCTTCCGCCGTCCAATCTTCAGCATCTGGAACTTCTATCTTGCCTTCCATTACTTTAAATATGAATGAATGCTTTTTATATATATTGGGAACTAAATCATTATTCAATACTCTGATACATACACCTTCTTCAATATGAGAGTTGCAAATTACTGATGGTCTTAATTCAGTATCTGATAGAAATGGATCTAATCTCATTAGAAGATTATCTTTATTACCATCATAAATAAATCTATCTAACTCTGGTACGTGCTTAATATTAAGCTCCGCACATCTTTTCTTAACATCATCCCATGATAGATCTTTCATATTTCCATCATTGTCTACATTAGTAATTCGATATACATAAATATCAAAATTACCAAATTCGCACCCATATGTGTATACCATTTCTTCAGGAAATCTTTCAGTACCTTTAAAGCTCTTCTTAATATCTTTTGTTAATCCATGAGATTTCATTAATGGCTTACCGTTTGTTGTATAACCTACAATCTCATAATAGACTACCTCTCCTTTATTTAATTGAGTCTTAAATGTATCTGCAGCTATTCTTCTAAATGGATCTCTATAAAATGAATCTTCCTTATCTTCAAATACTACATTTCTACTTCCAACAAGATGTCGATATTCTTTATTTGAATATTTAGAAGACTTACCGATTAGATTGTAGATCTTATTAATAGCTCTTTGCGCCCAATTTAATTCTACATCAGCTAAAACATATCCAGTTACTGCACTTGTACCGTGAAGTTTTGCTGTTACACATAATTCAACACCTTCAGGTATGCTATCTATAACCTTTAATAAAATTGCAGTATCTCTATGTTTATGAAAGTGAGAGTAATTTTTGTAATCACCATTTCTATGTTTTGGCTTCTTAGGGCCAATAGATTGACTCGGAGTTTTTCGTATTTTAGGAATATACTTTGTACATATTTCTACTTCGCCAATATGATCAAATTCATAACCATCAACTATACTATCTTGAGCAAATTTTTTTATAACCTCAAATGGAACTTTACGTTCTAGGTAATTTAAGCAATCTAATGGAAGCCATAAGCCTTCAGATCTAACACCTCTAAGAACTAAAGCTTGTATTCTTCTATTACTATTTAGATATCCACTATTCGGAATTTTCTTACCAAACTCATCATATTCTTCAATAAGGTTATTAGCTCTAGCAAAGTCCTCACTTAATTGACCACCAATAGGAAAATAAATACCAGCATCACCAACCTTTGTATCAAGGCCAGTAATTACTTCAAAGCCACCCAATACTTTACATCTTTGTAATCTATCAGCATTAGGATGCTTTTCTATACTTTTAATAGAACAAGCAATTGCAAAGTATGACATGTTTTCCTCAAGGCCAACGGGAGCGATGTGCTCCCGCTAGCTTTACTTGCGCTCCAACTTGAACTCGACCGTATCTTTTCTGTAAGAGATCATATAGAAGCCCAAAAAGGGCAAGGAATAGTAATTAGTTATTGTCTTACCTATATGCGAAATGTTTAGTTGTGCTTCAGGCTTTACTTCTTTTCTCATGCTCCCAGATGAAAAAATAATCGTGGGAGCCTCGAATTGTTTCTTTTCGCAGGTTATACACAACGCAATACCTAGCCCTTCTCGATTGACTAGTGTAAGGCTGTATAGTTCTTCGTCGAGGAGGCATATAGCATTTCTAGTTATGCTCTCAACGAATATTGTCTTTATATCCATAGTATTTGCCTCCTATAATTCTTATAACAGAAATATCGAATTAATTTTTTTAAGATAGCTAAGGAGCGATTGTGCGCTCCATTTGTTTTCTAGAGGCACATAGGCCGACGCCTGCACTTCACTGAAGAAGTTTGCATTGCAGGAGTGGAGAGAGGAGCTAGGTGGTGGGCTTGTAGGGAAACTCGATGTTGTTGCTCATGACGACGCCGTGCAGGACTCGCATGAACATGTGATCTCCAGCCGGTCTGCCGAAGACTTGGCGGAAGTTCTCGATGGTTCTGCCGATGTTGCCGCGGAAGAGAGCGATCATCTCTTTATCCTCATCGCTCAGATCCTTGATGAGGAGCGCCTGAAAATCACGGGTCCCGACCGCGAAGTGGATGTGGTTCTCACCATCGAGAGGGATCTCATAGCGCTTGCAGAACCTCTGCGGCTGCCCGCCCGCCAGATCGGCACCGAGAAGGATGGCGGAATTGAGCAGCCCACCGAGTGCCTGACGCATCTCTGGCGGCATCCGACTAAGGCTGCTCTGCATAAGGGCGATGCCGACTTGCTGCTTAGTATGATCGCTGCTGCCACCATGCTGGTGAACATCGATGGGTTCGATCTTGACACCGTTGAGCATCGCCACCACCTGATAATCGATGGTGGTGGTGAGGTGGACAATGCGGCGGCCACCCTCCAAGTAGGTGGAGAACATGATCCCCTCACCCTTGTAGAGATCTTGAATGCCTGCGCCCTCGTTGACTACAATTTTTCCAATGTGCATTGTTTCACAAACTCCCTTCACAATTCTTATATCTAAAATAATAGAATTATTTGATATACTGATCTCTCTCCTCATCTGTAAGATGAGAAATAAAATGAGTAAGACCAGGATATTTATCAATAAGATATTTTGGAATGTATTCATTTTCTACAATGGTTGCTATATCTTCAAAAGGCATTCCTACATGATCATTAAGCCATGTAGCGTATAGAGGCATATATTTAGATTCTAATATTGACAAATTTGATAAGCCAAATACCTCGTTTGTTTCCTTACCATTTAGCCAATTTAATACCTTAGTGGGTGGCAACGAATCTGCTTTTACCTCTAATCCTGGTAGATTAAAACTTGTTACATCATCGTCATCAGTTTTCCATTCACCCTCTTTATGAGTATCTTTATAAGCCTCACATAAGACTCCCAAACAACAATATCCTTCTGAGTCCGATAATCTACTCTTTATCTGTTTATATTTTCCAGATCTTAAATATTCTAACCACTTCTTCTTTACTTCAGCGTTCATTATAATTGCTCCTCGATGATGTCAGCTATTTTATCAAAGCTATATCTTTTACCATCATTTAGGTGAATAAATGTTAATCTTTCTGCTACTCCATCTTTCTCATCTTTTATAGTGACTAAGTTTCCTATTGGAAGCCCAGACCAATCAGATATATATTTTGGAAGATGATAAAAAGAGCCATCAGAGGTATTTGGTTTATATACTTTTACATCTCCCATATCTCTTTGAGCTATAGCTTCTTCCCACTCAATTAACTTTTCTTTTACAGCAATATCACATAAAACACCGAGGCAACAATATTCAGTACAATTGTCAACTGAGGTTTTAAGATTGCCAATACCTTGTTTATATTCTTTAGATCTCAGTGCCTTAATCCACTTTTCCTTGATTTCCGGCTTCATCTTGTTCCTCCGCTACAACTGAAGAAAGTGTCATTGGGCCTAAATACTTAGATACCTTTTCTGGTATTTTACCTTCCAATACATCAGCAATCTCATCAAATGAGAGATTAAGATGATCATTAGCAAAAATAGAATCAAGCTTCTCATCTATAAGATATGGATTACTAGACTTTAATTCAGCCCACTCTACTACGTCTAATGGAAGGTCTGTGCTGTGTGCAATAAACAAAGATATAAAATTATCATATCTCGTCCATTTATCATTAGAGCTTAGCCATTCTCCTTGACCAGTCTCTTTCCTATAAATGTCACATAGAACCCCTAAACAACAATATTGTTCGCCTGTCTTAAGGCATCCCTTTCCCTGTTTATAATTACCTGATCGTAATTCTTCAATCCACTTTTGTTTGATCTCTGGCTTCATTTGTTATTTCTACAAAGTTTGTGATCCCACCAGTTATTTTTAATATCTCTCTAATATTAGTAATAAATAACTCTGGAGATTCTCTTAGAGGATGACCACAAGATCTACAATAGGTTAGAGAGCAAGCACAGTACATTCTGGTGCAATAAGGACATTTAAACCAACCACCACAGAGATGATGGATTATATTTACTGCACCAACATGTACTATCACATTAAAGACCTTTCTCTATTGCATCAGCTATCTGATCAAAGCTGTAGCAAAGGTGATCATTTAGATAAGCAAGACCGAGCTTTGCATCATTTTGGTAGATAGTAGGGGCTATTTCTCCTAATTCAGCAACCTCCGCAATAGCATCTGGTAATACTCCAGTATCGGAATGATTCATACCATAAATAGATGCCTTATCTTTGATCTCATGTTCTTGAGGAGTTATAGTTTTATAGGGCTCGTCATCCCATTTAAATCTTTCATCCTCTTTAGCAATAATATCACATAGAACCCCTAAACAACAATATCCAACAGAACCATCCTCAAATTTTGATTTAAGGCCATATTTAGCTTGCTTATACTCTCCAGATCTAAGAGCCTTTAACCACTTTTCTTTTACTTCCGCCTTCATCTTCGATCTCCTTTGTTAATAATTTGTAGTATATGTTTTAACCAAATGTCTTTCGATAATATAGCTACCAGCTTCCCATTTCTTATTGCTATACTTAAGTTCTAATTTCTTTTCATTTGCCCAAGTCTTTATATCTTCTTCTTTAGCTAACACAACTTCAATAGTTGTATAACTTACTTCACTTCTACTTGCATCACTCCAATAGCTTCCATTTTGATAAACAACAAACACCTCAACTTCCATTGCTTTTCTCCATCATGAGATAAGCTAATTTCTCTTTTGCAAGACTTTGTCTAATATCTTTTGCAGCATTATGATAGCCAGCATCATCTAATGATCTAGCAAAGGTTTCAATAGAATCCCAACAATTTGGATCACCACCCTCTAATACTATTGCAAATTCGCCTCGCATAGGCTTTCCATCAACTCTATCAACCTTATATTTGACCATTAGACCCTTATCTTTATCACTCATGATTTAAATCCTTCTGGATATCATTCTTTCAATTTATTAATATTCATTTGCCAAACTTCTGATGGTTCTAATTTCATCATCTTGCAAAGATTATCAAATCTAGCCCTTAATATATAAAGCTGATTATCAAGTAGTTGTATATCGGGAGATTTATTATGAAATACAATCTTCTTAACCTGTTCACAAATAGCACCAACAGCTACAAATACAGCTCCTGGATCAAAGATCAATAATTTATTCTCTTCAATTAATTGTGCATTGTCAAAGTTGACATAAAGCTCTCTAAACAACTGAGATAGATACCAATAACAATCACCAAGCTCTTTAATTACTTTATCAGATGGATTTTTATAGACTTCGGTAAATCCAACATTTACTAAATGTTCTACAGCATTGTCTCTATGTCCACTTAAAGCTTGTGTAGTCATTTCTACACATAATTCATATACTTCTCCACATAAACCTAAAGCAAAATTACATAATGATTGTTCATGTGATAATGTTTTCGATGCTGTTCTGCTACTCAAATCAGCATATTGCTTAAAGCTCAAACTCATTCTTTACTCTTCTCCTATTGAACGACAACAAGATCATTAATCCTGCAAAAAAGCTACCCACGAAGAACATCTCTTCCATTTTAGTACTAAACTACTGCGGTTGCCCGCAGCAGCCCTTTTCATTTCTGCGTCATCGCCTTTGCGGCGTTGACAAGGTTCTCGGTTGGACTGTTCGGTTTGATGCTCACATCCTCACGAACATGGCTGATGACGTTCTGGCCCTTCTCACTTGTAAGAAGGCTCCAGAGACCCAAGCCGCCTGCTACCAATAGCCATCCCATTTTTATTCCTCATTATAGCCATGCTTACCATACCAAGAGTTATAATACCACCCCCGATAAGGTAGGCGTTGAAGTGCGACTCAGTAGTCGCCCACTTGTACGCTCCAGCTCCCCATATAGCTAGTTTGGCTAGTTTCTCCTTTATCGCTTTTTTCATTGAACTGCCTTCTCGTCTCCATCTATATTATACCAATTAAGACTTACATATCAGTGCTTGATAATATCTTACAGTCATAGAAGTTAGGATTCACCTGACATATCTGGCTAAGCATCGAGAGCTTTAACTCTTTCAAATCATCGGCCTCCTTATCGTTGTTTATTCGTGCCTTTTCAGCAATAGCAGATACTGAAGAGTAAATGCTATTACTTGGTATACACTTTGGGCTGAATGGATCAGTACCATCACAGCTTAAACTTACTAAGCTAATACAAAACAAAATGCTCAAGAGAACTTTTTTCATGGTTGCCTCCTATTTGTTATGTCAAAATAAGTAGCTAAATTGCAATGCAGGATAAATAGGCAGGAGAATAGAAGGTGGGAGCTCAAGTTGCTTTTTTGAGCTTTACATAGGCGGGATCGTCTGTACCCATAAGTTCATAATGGGCGACGATTTGATATTTGCGGGTTCTGACCTGTCTGAGACCAGTTACATCTTTGAATCTCCTATCACGAGCCTGATAGGATTCTTCAGTCCCAAACAGTACTTCTTTACCATCAACTAACAGCTTCTTTCCAGCCAATCGTTCTTCTATCTTTGTTCTTCTCAAAGGATTGCCCGCCAAAGCTCTTTTGAAGTGTATTGATAGAGCAATCTCTATCGTTTTGGCTGGAAAGGACAGGGTCATTCCTTTGTAAGTATGCATTATAATATCGTGGAGCCATAAGGGATGCTGCCCATATTTCTCCAGATATTCTTTGCAGTACTCTGTTGTGTTCTTTAATTTTCTTTTGAGTTCTCCTAACAATAGTTGATCAAAGTTGTATTCATCCAAAAAGCGCTCCAAGGAGATTCCAAATACAACTAGTAATACTATTGTTATAGAAGTATTCATTTGAGAGACAATAACCTCTTGTCCTTCGTCTTTCTTCTTCTTTAAGAATTCATCAATTTGCGCCCTCTGAGACTCTGTTGTTATTGATTTAGCAGGAGTAGCAACAAAACCATTAGCAACATAAGTAGAAGGACGAGTAATAGTAGCTTTCTTAGTGTTGAACATAGTAACCTCCCCTGTTGGTTATAGTACTTATACCCAAAAGATAGTTCTTATAAATGTTATATAAACAATTTCGCGCCCCAAGAGATCTGATGATTTTATCTAGAAGAAATAAAGAAGAAGTAATAAGTAATATAAGGAATAGAAGAGGAAGGAAGGGGCGAAAGGATGGGTGGAGAAGATAATAAATAGATAATAATATGTGGGATGTTAGGTAAAAATATAGTAAATAATAAAATCAAGTACTTAGCCAATTTTTAAAAATTTTAGGTAAACTTAATATTTAATAAAGAAAAAACAACCTTAGTTCCCTTATAATAGAAACTAGCTCCTCAGGACCAATCTCCATCATATTGACTTAAATTTGGAGTTTTGGCAACCTTTCCATCAAATAAAGTGCTGGGAAATATACCCATGGGAGAAATCTTCTTTTTCTCTTCTTCTATATCAATATATTCAGAAGTTACTACATAGCCCTTAGAGGTTTTAGTCTTTATACAAGAGATTCTTTTGAGGGCTTTTTGCATTTTGATTTACTTTCCAGCGATGAAAATTAAAACCCCGTGTTTTTTGCTTTTTATCTACTTAAAATATAGTCTCCGTCGAGAACTCATTTTGGGGCGCCAAAAAAGATGATTACAAATTAAAACCCCGAGAAAAATCTAATTTCTATTCTTTAAAATTGATCAGCGACGGAGAGCCATTTGAAGGGTCATTAAAAATGATAAAACAAGTTTCCGCCCCGCGGTAAAAACTAATTTTAAAGGGCCTATGACTAGTCTTTCGACTGATCATGGCCCTACTTGGGGATAAGAGGGCTCAGACCCCAAGATTTGAAAACGTGACTGGCAGGATTCGAACCTGCGACCCCCGGCTTAGAAGGCCAGTGCTCTATCCATCTGAGCTACAGTCACATAACAGCATTATATCAATAAATTAACTATTCTATTAGCTATTGAAAAACCGTGCATCATGCACTCGTTCTACTTATACCAAAAACGCTAAAGGAAGCCACTGATATGGCCTAGAGTCAATAAGTCAATATCACTGACTTCCAGTAGCTGAATCATTTCAGCTAGCTATATTATATCAAATATTTAAAGAAAGCTGAATATCAAGAACATCTTCCGGCAGGCTGATTTCTCAGCACCCATAGACCCTATCTATGGTGACCTGAAAGAGCATTGAGTTGCTCTTCTTAAGAAGATGGATGAAATTCGTGCTTCCAGTAGCCGGAGAAAACACTGCATTGTTTGAGATGTTGCTACGTAGCCCAACAACTCGACTTCCTCAGCTAGCTATATTATACCTAAGAAATAGTTAAAGTATGCACCAGAGAACCTGATGCATACCCGACCAAGAGCGCAAAGGCGTGAACCCTCAGTCAGTCTTATTATACCAATTTATCTATTGGCTTATGGTTATCTTTTTTGATTAGTTTGTATAGAAAAGGGGTGGGGGACCCTTTCATATCTAATTTAATAAAATTTTATGGTATATATTTTTCAATAAAATTCATGCACATACATATCTAATAAAAAATTTTTTGGGGGGGGCCTACCACCCCCACCCAGATCTACTCTAGGACCTCATACCATATCCCGAATATTGTCCATCGGGATTTTGGTATTGTGGAACCTATCAGATTGCATTTTGTGTCAATGCCAAGTCTGAGGTTCATATCCTTCACATCGTTTATCTTTGTCTCAAAGCTTTGAACCTCTCCTACAAGGGTTTGTCCTGTAACTAACAATCTTCCAGATGCTTGAGTTAGTGCTACAAACCCAATAACTGAAGATGAGGAGATAGTTCCAATCTCAGTTATAAAATCAAAGCTATGAGCTATTGTGACACGTATTCTCTTATAGGGGAGATGAAGCTTATTAAGCTCTATTGTTTCACTTAAATCACAAGTACCACTACTATTAAATTCCAATGCGGTTCCATTATATGACCAGTTATTTTTCTGAGTACCTACAATAGTGAAAGGGGCAATGGGGATTCCAAATTTAGTTGGCTTATAAAGATCTGCCTGATCTGTAGCCATATCTACAGATTCGTAAACCCTTTCAGGCAGGATAGTGGGAGTACAAGCTGCAAGGAACATGGATAGGATAAGTACGAGGGCGGTTTTCATGATGGATCTCCTTAACGTAATTATATCTTAATTATTTAATATTTAAGGGCACGGCGATGCCGTTGGCCCCTCTTGCTTCGGTGCCCCTCTGGAGACGATTGATCATCCGAAAGTGCAGTATCGTAATCCTGCTCGTTTAGCAGATGATCAATCACAACGATATTGAAGGTCTTGGGCAGCTTTTGATAGACTGCCTCATCACCTTTCTTGCTCATGACGATCTCATCGAGTTCGTTCATGAAGTCCACAACATCTCGTTCAAGGTGGATAGTT
>JACCDG011388821.1_pt1 | contig 28203 bp, 34 predicted proteins | sample 7442471 | NCBI WGS metagenome assembly JACCDG01 (sample SAMN15323444, study PRJNA562643) | freshwater metagenome | isolation source: river surface water | place: USA:Blue River Watershed | collected 2017-08-17 | reverse complement strand
AATTATTTCTTTCGGCTCTCTTTTTGCCTTTTTCAAGTCTTTTTGATCATAGATTTTCTTTGGAGTAGAAATATATTGCAGTATCGCCCACGCTTCTTCACGAAGTTTCTTGTCGTCTGCAAATGTCACAATTCTTTCTAAGATCCACGTTTTAAGATTCCATAAGCCACGACTCAAAATAAAGGGCGTGCCATTAGTTTGATTGATGCCCAAAAATCGCATTGTCTCGGCAAGACCAGCCGAGGAAAGATCATTTGGAAATTTTCGATTCCGAGACAGGCTAACAAAACGAACAAACAATTTAATCCAATTAACAACATTAGATTTATCTACAGATCCTTCCGGCAATCTAAGCTCGACTGTCATGCGTTTTTTATACTTTGGATTAATGAAATAATTATCATTCAAAGCCGAGCATATGTTGCAAATATTTAAAGTCACACGTCGATCAACATCAGTGTGCCCTTCTTCTGGTCTAATCTTAGAGAAGAATTTACCTTTATCTTGCTTGTCGGCAAATACCAATTCGTCTGGCTTCAAATCTTCGTGATGTTTTCGCAAAGGTACACAATAAATGCTTTCTCTTCTTCGCTTTGGCACCATTTGAAGTAAAATATTCTCTATCTTCATCCAAATAGCGACCAGTTTTGCCAACTGGAGTTTAGAAAAATCAGCAGCCTCGGCATGAACGTGAACTGAACAATTATCATTAACCCTAACGCCGGAATCACTGAATTTTGCAACAACATTATCGATAAGATCAATATCTTCAACTCCCGTACCGACGAAGGATGCTACTTCAAATCCGTAATTAAAATCTTTGTCTTTGCACGAACCATCCCGCTTGACGCTCCAGTGGTTATTGCCATAATCTTTTTCATTATATTCACTAATTTTAACATCATGATTTTGATCAATCGCAGAAATGCAATCACGAAGTTTGTTTTTAGTCATATGAGCAGTGAATTCTAACTCAACGCCAAATTTACGCTGAGTTGTGAACGAAAAATACTTAACTTCTTTCATGTTGCTCCACTCCTTGTAATGCCCGCAAATTTGCGGATTCAGTACTAAGATGCTACGTGTGGGATTTAGTTAGTTTTGGTCAGGAATAGTTGTAGTTTTGCGATTCATGGAATCACGAATGTCAGTTAATAAATCGTTGTTCTTAACTGACATAATACCATTAAGCATGGTTAGAATAATATTTAGTGACAAAACGATCACCATAAAGACTGTTATGAATTCCATGTAACTGCTACCCCGTTGGCAATGAACTCAAAATTTTACCACCAAAATCAGATCCAAACCTCTGACTGGCGGCTAGAGGCGATCCAATATCAACAACCGCTTTAGGTATATCGTCTACGATTTCAGAAACCTTGAATCTGATCTCAGGGGATTTAAGAAACTCGTAGGATTTAAACAAACCTATGTCGTCAACACACACCAAAGTCTGAACTGCCGCTGGATTGCTGGTCTTTGTTCCAGTGTTGAATATAAAAGGGAATGAAAAAGTTTTATTATTAAAACACGCCCGCGTCGGCTCAAATCCGATAACAATCTTACTCACTCTACGCGGCACAGCAGGATTATTTGCACTTCGCAATGTCGTCGTCATTGAAAAACGATAATACAAATCAGAATCACTCAAAGGCAAATCTGGCAAAATGTGATCACTGCAAGACCAACCAAAAGTGATACTCCACAGCTCGATGGTCGGAAAATCCGGGGCGAATCCTTCAAAATGAATTGTGTTATACCACGACTTCTCAGCTTGACTGTAATACATTTGCACAGGATTATCAATTAACAAATTATTTCGCCGAAGAAAGTGTTTGAAATGATTTGCATTAGCCAATGGATGTTGTAACCACAATCGTAACGGCAGCGATTGTGTACAACATCTTGTCATTATTCTCTTGATTGGACGGGTTGCTACTGGGGCAGTGTCGTAGGTGAACAAAATTGTTTCATTTTTAACAGAAAATTCGCCCGCAAACGGCATGGCAATCTCGCCTAAATCACTACAAGTAACCAATGCATTGCCGCGAAATGTCATTCTCCCATCTGGTTCAACCACGGAGCAACCAACATCAGCCGTACCAGATATTCGGAGTCGTCCAGCCTCACCGTACTCGGGTGTAAATACAACTGATGCTGAGCCATTAAATGCTGCAACAATCCCAAGATTACTACTGGTAACTGGAACAGAACCGACCCCATTGGAAATCCTGAGTCGCCCACTCGGTTCAATGGTTATATGTGGTGTCAAGAAATGAGTTAAACCAAAAAATCCAATTGCTCCAAAGGATTCATAAGTATATTCACCACGTGATCCATCGGTCTGATTACTAAGACCAAATCCACCACTCATGTTTAAAATATATGGTAAAAAATCATCCACGCCAAAGGCAGTAGAATTAACAGTGCTTATTTTACCAGACATCTTCCAGCTCATCGCCGTAGATGAACTAAATTCTCCAGAGACGCCTAGCCGACCACTGGTTTCCATGAACCAATTCGGATAAACCACACTAACCGGCTCGACATCTAAATTAGCAGTAAGCTTTCCATTGGCTTCATAGGTCCATACTGGAATAGCAATATCCTCAACCGTGCCGCCAAAGCCTATTGAGCCAAATGAATCATAATTGTAATCTTTCTGGACGCAAATTGCTGATCCAGACACGCCAATGCTGCCAAATGGCTCATAGATTCTGTAATCGAACGGGTATTCACCGCCAGAATATCTAAGGCTGCCGCTACCATCATATTGTGCCACTACCAAAACAGCTTTCATATCAATACCAATATTAGCACTGGCATTGAAGTCTACTAGCAAATCCTGACATGGCAAAAACGTAATTGGTGGCGTAACATTCACCAATCTATTACATGTGGTATCGGTCTCATCTGTGTAATCAATTTTACTTGCCGGTGTGGAGAATTTTTCAATAGTGGCAATAGGAAATATCATATTACGCTCACGCAACTTACGACATACTTCCGACAAGTTTCTGGCGTAAATATTTACAACGTAAGTAAATTTAGCATCTGGCGGGCATCCGTTTACCTGAATTGGCGGGCATTGAGCCGGCTTGCACTTACCACTTACTCGATAAAATGAAAATGGTCTTTCTCCAACTCCCCATGCAAACTTCTTTTCAAATGATACCTTTTCCCGTATTCTCCAAGAAAACCTCTTCAAAAAAGTATCTTGAACAAGAACACCGGCAGTGCCGCCTAATCCAAAAGAGACAGAAGTGTATGCATTAACAGAACTAGAAGAACTGCCAACATTAGAACCAACAGACAAAACACCGCCAGCATCAACGTAATAACCTTGAGAAGAACTTGCGGAACCAGTTAGTCCAACAGCACAAATATTTGGAAAGTATTCATAAGAACTACTGGATAACCCAGCCTGTCCACTAAGGCTTATTTTATGTCCAGTTGACGGAGTGAAACCAAGAAGAACAATATCGCCGCTTGTGCCACTCAATCCCACTCCGCTAGTAAATGCCACTCCTTTTAAAGAAATCTTAACACGGGCAGCAATGCCACTAAAAGACAAGCCATCATCAAACTCATACTCGTAATTACTACTAATTGGATTAACTGAATTGGAATTAAAGAAAAATCCACCTTCGGAACTATGTTCAAAATCCGCTTGAACATAACTAAAAGCTGACCCGCGTGTGCGAATCTTTCCACTGGCTTCATACGCTCCCAAGAAACTAACGTCTGCCTTGCCTTTAATAAATGCCTTAATATTACCACTACAAGATGGTATTATATTTACATCTGCTTGCCCACGAAATTTAACATTACCGGTCCCAACAACGTTATTTGTGCGTACAACAGTAGCACGACCACTGAGTGCAACTCCGTCGCTGGCAGTTACGTTGCGTGCCACAAGAGCAAGTGCAACATTGGTAACTGATAAACGTCCTGAAGGTGAATTAGGGTCGCTAAAAATTACGTTGTTAAGACTATCTTTTATTAGAATTGTCATGCGGTTTCACTTCCCGGTTGTGGTATCGAGATATTTATGCCTCTCGCCGGGAAATGAATAAAGCTCAATATATTGACTAGAACATTAAAATTATTTATTTTAGCTTAACTTACAGCCTTAAGCATATATTGTGTATTTTCGTCCGAGCAAAAAAGTGTAATAAAAATATTTATAAAAAGCTTCAAATTGCCGTGAATTATTAGGCATTTTACTGCTATCTATTGTCCATGCAATTTGTTCCATAGATCTTGCAATCTCATTTTTATTAGTCCATTTACGAAGATAGATTGGATTGTTACGAATAAAAAATTGCCACAGCCAACAATCTAATTCTTTATCTTCAGAAGGAATGAATGGCTGCAATTCAGAAATGCCAGTGGCATGTTTATTAGCCCATGAGTGCAAATCAACATCTGCTTCCATGTGTTCGTGTCGCACCAGTTGACAAACTTGCTTGGGATAACATTGTCCAGTGTGAACAAACAATTCGCCTATTAAACCACCACTGTGACTCAAGCACTGGCGGCAATTAGTAACACTACGAGAATGTGAACTTGTCATTACGATGGCAGATGGCTTCTTGTTAGAATCAAAAAATGTTACTCCTTCATCAACAGACATAATACATTTTAATCCGTGTCGCTTACGATATTCGGTAATTAAGCTGGTCATTGGTATAATCCGTTCCTTGTTCACATCAATAATCGTTATTGCATCAAAGAAGCCATTGCCAACAAATTAACTACTTATATTTCACTACGTTGCACAAATTCATAAAGTGTTGGCAAAATCGAAACTTGACGCCCTGGTGGCTTTCTGGATTCGGTCGTCCAATCAAAATTACCATCCCACAAAAATGGGACCAATAAAGAAGCTTTACACAAAGCTTTGGCGGTATTTTGATCTTCAGAACGACTGCCGCTTAGGTAATTAGCAATAAATCCTTTACGATAATTCCACTTAAAAACAACAATATCTTCTGGGTCGAAATGCTTGGAGAAATAAATTGAATAATTAAAATGCATTTTCATCAAAACTTCTTGAGCAAAATGCATTGTATTGGAGCAGCCATTTGGATGCGGACGATTCCATCCACGAAGGTGTTGAGTAGCTGTAATCGCCTTGGTGTTGCAAAATTTACACGACCCGTAATCTTCCACGGATTTTTCTGGCTTGTGTTGTTGCCCACAAACACTGCAAACATAAATGTACTGCATGCGACGTGTTTTGTGAAATACTTTTTCAAAAATCAATTGCTCCAAGAGATCATCTCCTTGGGAGTCTTTAATGATTTTTGTAAGCTGGTCTGGGATTCCAACATCTTTCCATGTTGGAAATTGAATATCTTCAGCCATATCCTGTGATCTCCTCTATCGAGGAATAGAAGACCATTCCTTCGATGAATACCAATCGACAGAAACGGGTAAATAATTTACAAATGCTCTGATTTACGGCAAAAATACCTATAAATTATTTACCCTTTTCTGCGTCTTAAGTCAACGTCCCTGTAGTAACTTTGGCGTCTTTCAAGCGGCGAAGAATTTTGCCGACCAGCGGATGTCGAACAATGTATTTCTCCGGAAATTCGACAGTACCAATACCATCGACCGTTGACATCATTTCCATTAATTCAGCCAATGGGCATTTAGAATTATGGAATAAATCACTCTGGTCTGGATCACCGGTAATGATCATCTTGGTACCATTGCCTAATCTAGTCAAAAACAATGTGAGCTGAGCCATCGTGCAATTTTGAGCCTCATCCAGAATACAAACCGATTCCTCGAAAGTATTATGGGTGACAATACAATTCTCAGTTAAATACAAAGAATCATCGGCATCTACTCGAATGCATTGACATTCCTTTTGCCCTACTAATTCCACTGACGAAATTAATCGCTGTGGTGTCATGGCTTGAAATTTATCTGCTTTTCCTTGAATCATAAAAGGATTTTGTGTCATGACAATATCAAGAACATAAGAAGCCCTGGCATGGCGGATCGCCTTGCTACTATATTCGTGAATATCACTTACCGCAAAATCACGTTTTTGTGAATGAGCTACGCCACCAAGAGATTGAACCAAAGATACAACATCACGAGCCAAAGTAGGAGACGTTGTATAATATTGAACTCTTGATTCACCACTTCGATGTTGTTCTACCCATCCATCTGTGTCGAGTAGTCCACGCAACAATGCCAATCTATCTTCGACAGAAGAAGTCATGTATTTCGTTGGAATAAACTTCTCGCAAGATCTACTGCCGGTGAGATTCAATTCTAGCAATGCTGTTTTTATTGGATTAACCTTTCCTCGACGACTTGATAGACGATATCGTGGAGTAGATCCTAAACGACATTTCCCAGCCACTAAATTAATGCCATCTGGTAATTTTGCTGCGACGTTGGCAATTAATTCTTGATCACAATCCTTAATTGTGATTGAGGCATTTTTGTTACAATTATTAACTCCAAGAATGACGCCTAATAAATAAGGGTCTAGAGGCAATTGATCATTGCTTGCAGCAAACTCAACAGGATCACAAACTGGAATCCGATGATTTTTTTGACCTTTTTTGTTTTTAATACTGTTAGCAATTTCTGTAGTGGTTTTAACACTGAATCCATTTTTATATCGTTTTTCACTAAGAGTCATTGTTGACCACAAGTGATCGCCAGAACATTCAACAGATGTTCCATCTGAAAAACGGACACAATAAACGTCAATTTTGCCTTGTGGGAAAATCCCTAATATCTTTGTTGGCTTCCCATCTTTGCCAACTACCGATTGTCCTACTTTCAATGAACCCATCTGCTTGTAGCCATAAGGAGTAAGCACACTTGCGTCTAATGGTTGTGAACGACCTCGCATGTATGCCAACGGTGCTACTTCCAAACGTTCTTCGACAAAAGTCCGCTGAGATCCTGATCGACCGACCATCTTTGTGAGACAGTCATAGAGCGGCATCATGTACGGATCAACCTTCTCGTCTAATGTATTATGAGTAACAATATATTGATCGGTTACATAAAGATGTTCTGGGTTTTTAACCAAGATACATTGGACCTCTTTTTCTCCAACATATTCAATTGATTGAATACCAACGTAATGCATGTATTTTGAAGAATAATATTTTGCTTTTGCTTCCGAGAAAAATGGATTTAACTTCTCTGGTAAATTGATTGTAAATTCATATGAATCAAATTTTTCGCATATTTTTGGGTTAGCTTGTCCACCAAGTGAGCGAACTAATTCAACTACATCCCTAGCTAATTGTGAAGAAGATGTTTTAAACGATGCACTGCCTTTTGATTGATTTACCAAGCCGCTTGCATCCATTAACCCACGAAGAATATCAACACGATCTTCGATAGAGGAATACTTATAAATATCAGGTATGAATCTCTGTGATGCCTTTACCTCGAAAAGTCCCAACTCTTTGATTGTATTTTTAAGAATACCAGACCAAATATTTTCTGATTCGACAAATTCGTGTCTTACTCCATTGATAACGAGTTTTTTTTCACATCTACGCTTCAAAACTCTCTCGTTCTCTCCTGTTGTGCGGGAAAAGGAGACCAAAGATGAATATTCTTCAACTTGACCTGTGAAAACATTAGTTAATCGAACAGCTTTGATTGAATTTTCAGACTTTGTTGAACAGACGCTGCTATTCGTTCTGGAGTCTACTTGGGATAACTCACGCTCAACACGACGCATAATTTGCTCATCATTGGATGTAAAGCACATTGAGTTATCAAAACATCCATCACCAATCAAAACGCCCATAGTATAAGGCATAATAGGGAGAGTATTTTTTTCAAACACCACGGCTTCATTGCGAGGAATGTAATGATTAGGCTCGCCAGATTTGGTGAACATGGTGTCATAAATTTGGGCGGTAGTTTTCACACTGCCATCACGTCCATATTTCTCATCTTCTTTTGTTTTAGTTAACCACAGGTGATCTAAACAACACTCGGTTGACGCTCCGTCTGTTGTGGTGATTTTATATACAGACTTATTCCCCTTAGGATAAATTCCCAAAACCTCAGTTGGCAAACCATCCCTGCTTATAACTTTTTGCCCAACAGCCAAATCACCCATTTCAACCCAGCCAGCAGGGGTTAAAACATGAGCATCGAGTGGTTGTGGTCCAGGTAAAAACCCGAGATTTTCACCAGCTTCCACAATTGGACGAGTAATAACAACGTTCTGTTTTGTTCCGGCAAATAATTCTTGTAAAGCAAATCCTACCGCTAGATGTGACTTACCTGTTCCTGCTGGACCAGTAAGGAACACAACATCATGGTTTTGATAAACATTCCATGCTAGTTTTTGGGCTGGAGTCAAGAATTCAAGATAAAAAACCTTGCTCTCGGCTTTTGGCGTCTTTTCAACAGATTGCTTTTCAACTTTGCGTTTAGGTGTCATATTTGTGTTCCATTCTCGAATACGAGGACAACGTATTTACAAGAGTAGATACAAATTTGCTTTAATAAGAATTTTTGGAAAATAATTTTAAAAATGACCCCGTTGTGTTTAGATTTAACACAACGGGGTATCAACCCCGCTAAGCGAGCTACTTGCAGTCCACAAGGAGTCGGTTGTTCTACTATTTTTTACGTAAATACGCCTTAAAGAATAAAATTATTTAGGTAAATAAAATAGCATTCCAACACACCAAGGCACGCACTAATTGTGTTGCTTGCCTTCATATTGTCGCCTCTAATTGTGTTTGCTCCCAAGTTATCATAAATCCCAGCTCGATTTTACTGTTCTTTTTTCTCTTTAAAGTGGTGAAACACATGTGTTCCCCGGAGAAAACGTGCTTTATCTTACACTATTTTTATGTTTCGGTCAGAAAGCTCATCTTTTTAAGGACTAATTCATTAAACTTTTTGGTAAATCTTCTGCACAATGGCATCATATTTTGGATACAATGTTGCCCCATCGTTAGGAAGAAAATTTGAAACCTTTTTGTTAATTGAATGACAATACTTCTTTGCAATGGAATTGACTTATTGGAGAAAGAATTATTTGTCTTCCATCACCAATTACTAATCTTATATCGTCACCAATGGCAACTTTCATTAAAAACTTTCAAAATTTAATTAAAAACAAACTCACCGCCTAAAATGAAAAGTTAAGTACATGATTTTAGTATATTTAAAACATATATACATTCATGGGACACTTCAAAAAATTCATTGAATCCAACGAAAGTGATGCACTAGCATCTATTCGAAGCTTACCTAAGTCCCACCGAGCCTTGGTTCGTGGATTTAGTCTTGATTTTCATCCAAATGGAACTCTAAAAGGCGATGATGGACACATCGGAAAAGTAGAAAACATGCCAGGTAAAAAAAAGATCACCTTGGCATCTCCTTGGTACTACCCGCGAGAATTTGCTTTACTGCACGAGATTGGGCATTTGGTGTGGGCTAAATACGTCAAAGGAACCGAATTAGAGAAACAATGGCATTCTTTATGCAACAAAACTAAAGAAAAAATTAAACAAAATAACGAAGAAATATTTTGTCATTCTTATGCAAATACGTATAGCCACAATAAAATCGTCAAACACGATCATGAAAATTTAGAGACGTTCATAAGGAAGTTGCCAAAATGATACATACGCTTAAATTTTCGGAATGGCTAGCCAACGAAGTCACGTTATATCATGGCACCGTAATTGACAATGAACAAGGCATTGCACACTACGGCTTACTGCCAAAAGTTGGATCATTCACTCGTTCGGCTTATGATATTGATGATGGAGACTATGACGACCGAGACGAAGCTGTCTATATGTCCAATAAAACTGACTTAAACAAAGCCACAACAGCTATGGTTACAGCCATCGCTAAAAAACTTAACAAATCAGAAAGCGAAGTCACCGACGAAGACATTTCTAGAAATGGACTACTGTGCGTAGTAGAAGACCCAAACGACACAATCACAAGAAAACAAGATGACAGCGAAGATCATCCCAAATTTGCTGAGCCAGATGATTATTATTCTCGCGATGCTTTAACTCCGACTCGCATTTTAAAAGGAACAAGTCTTATCCGTTTTTTAAAACGATACCATGCCTGGCCAATTACATGGACTTTTAAAAAATTAAGCACACAAGAAGATAATTATCTGCGAGGAAAATTAACAGCAAATGCCATCAAGCAACACCCTGATAAATCTGTTGAGGAAATCAGAAAAAAAGTTGCTAGTTTGAATCAAAGAGATGCAGAATCAATGTATAAAACATATTATGGCAAATAGTCAATTTTTAAAAAATTCTTTTCTAATTGATTTAAAATAGGGAAATCAATTAGAAAAGAATTTTCATTTTCATTTTATTGCAGACTGCGATTGAATATCTCTCATTAGGCGAGGTATGCAAGACATGGCACCCTCATTAAACTTCTCAAATTGATTAAAATCAAGACTAAAGATGCGATAATGGTGAACAATTGGATTTTTGATAATTTGCGGCTTGAAGCCTTTTTGCTGGGCTGCCATAGTGAACACAAATGCCCCGCCGACTTGCGGCAAATCCTCAGGCAATGGACCACATGCTTTAAAGCAATCACGAGTTATTAGACAGCACCAATCTTGAATAAAATCTACTTTTTGATTCTGCATATAATAACTACCCATGTCTACGCCAACAAGCCCAGCGTCCTGGGATTCTGACACATTTATGAGCAGATCTAACCAGGCTGGATTCAACACCACTACATCACAATGCATTATGATATAATACTTACTATTTTTATCTGCTGCCTTAATGCCTTGATTAACAGCTTTTGACCACCATTCATTTTTTTCATTCCTAATCACTTTAACTTCTCCTTGGATGTCATCCAAGAAGTTTTGACTGTCCTGACCTGAACCATTATCCACTACGATAATTTCATAATTATTATTCAAACTAGTAACTGCTATTGATTGCAAGCAAATATTCAAATATTCGGGGCGGTCACGATGAACCACGATAATTGATACTTGTTCCTCTGAGCCATCATGCAAGTTAATCGTTAATTCTGGCTGTGGTCCTTCAAGAGGATTAAATGGGGGTAGTGTTTGTATATTTTTCGACATGTTATTCCTAAATTAAAAGCATCACATTATTTGTTAACAAATAATGTGATGCTTTTAATTTAGTAACACGACTTAAATTTAATTGATAAGTTGTTTTTGCTTTTTAAATATTAGGAAATTAATTCAACTACTATCGGTTGTTTCCAATTGTAATGTGATGCCCCTTCACTGAATCAAAATGACTAGACAACCCCAGCCCTATTCTAATTTCGTCCAAACGCCCACTTTCTACGTTTAAGTAAAAATATCCATCATGATAAAATATTCTACTGTTATAATTAAAAAAAATAGTCTCGCCATCATACTGTCTTAATGACTTAGATTCGGCAAGCTCCAATTCAGCACGAAAAATAGTAACATGAGCCGGATATCGCTGAGGTCTCACATCGATATATCGAGGAATCAATCGACGATAATAATCAGACAACTCTTGATCAACAAGAAGTACGGTGCTGCTAGCACCGTACTTCAAAATTCCTTCACTTGAATGCCACATAATATTACTCTATTGCAATCGATTTCTCATTATGTGCGATTAATTCATGTGCCCAGTCGTAAAGCTTTCCTAGGAAAATACCAAACTCTATTGCATCTTCTTTCTCACAAAAATGGAGAGGATGCGTGTGTCCAACTCTTTCATTAAAACTTTGAAAATCCCAATTAGAACATCCATCCCATTTAATGAAACCTGAAAATAAATGGTAAACTTTATCTTGTTTATAAACATGTAACTCAACACTAGATTCGTGCATTTCGGCAATGACGTTATATTCTGTGTTTTTTAAGTCAAATTTTTTAACGAGATCAATCATTTTTTCTCTGAAATAATGTATTCAATTCCAAATCATCGAAGAATAGTTGGCTGTACTCCCCGTACCCCAATAAACTCCACAGTCATAGACTGCCCATTATCAAGTGGAACAACTTTATTTTCACTCCAGCGTCCCGGCTTATCTTTAAGGAATTCCTCGGCATCCTTTTTTTCTGTGAATGCAGCTTCCACTTCGTGAGCATGATATTCGCCCTCGACTTGTCTATAAGCCTTAAGAACTACATAAATTTCCATTCTTGCTCCTTTACTTAACTTCGCCAAATAGGTCACCAGAAGTAATATCATCTATTTCATTATAGAAATCTTTGGTGTTACCCATGTGCGATGCAGCCTCTGCGGTCCGACGTTCGTCTTGGGCTTTCTCCATGAAATATCCGGCTCGATAACTAAAATCCTCAAACTTACTAGTGCCACGCGGATCTCTAAAAATAATGCCTGGCAAACGCGGGGTAGGCGATGGTGGTTGGCGAGATGGACAATCTTTATGAGCACAAACAAGATGTTTTTTGCCCTTTCTGTCCTCCAGCCATTCAGTCTTATGTTTTTTATTGCAATATTGGCAACGCATAAATTCACTCATCGATTATCTCCTGAGCCAGCAATCTTTCCACGTTGTTTGCGTGAATGTAATTTGGCTAAATTTTGTATAGCAACATCTTTTAAAGTAATTCCTAATTCTTCACATATCTGTGACAAGTACCATAATACATCTCCAAGCTCTTTTGAAATTTCTTCACGGTCCTGTTGGCTTATCACACCATTTTTGTCACGCATGATTTTCTTGAATTTCTCGCAGACCTCTCCAGTCTCCCCTCCGAGTCCAAGCACGACATAATACGGATTCTCACCAGCAAAAGGATATTGTGCTGTAGTGGATGCAAGATATTGATATAAATTAAAACTAACTTTTTTTGTTTCAATAACTTGTGTTGTTTTGCGATTATGAATTTCTTTTTGTATGGTTACCCAGTGACAATTATTTGGTTCGTAATTTCCAGTATTACTAATGCGATCAAGTGATGTATTCTTTTCACCATATCTAGCTGCGTGTTTTCCATATGATTCTTTCATATCGTCGAAAAAATTTTCATAAACGCCCCATCTTTCGCAAACACTTACGCCAGCACCGCCGTAGAACCCATACATCTTGTTGTTACTATCATAACAACGCTTGTGAATGCTAAGCCATATCGAATGTAATCTATCTTTGGTGTCTTCCTGATTTTTCCGGCGATGTTCGACCAATTTTTGTAAACCAAAACACCCACAACTCTTAGTAATGCCATTTACATCGCCTATGAGTGCAGATCTAGATAGTGATTTATATTGACCACAAACGCACATACATTTCCAATACGTCTTTCCGTACCTAGTTTTTTCCGGATCGATATTTAAAACTTCGAGTTTATCGAATTTCAACCCTGTTAAATCTCGTGGAAATTTCTTTTTCTCAGACAACTCATTTACTCCTGATGGACGAAATCAAATTGATATAACGGCTCTACCGACAACGAAGCAATTCGTTCACCGGCTTCTATGACCAGAATTTCTTTTCCCATGTTACGTGCTCGAACAACAACACGGCGTTCACCGGTAAAAACATTGCTACTAAATACAAGTCCTTTATCTGCATAAGCATCAACCGGCGTCACCACTGCCTTGAATCCGCTCGGTACCGTCAACGTCAGTCCACAATCGATCATCCCGCTCCCCCGAGACAGCAGCACTATCTTTTGATTGTTCCCATCCTGCGTACAATTCGCCAGTAAGTCCGCCGTGGCAGATAGTTCCATCTGGTAGGTTGGTGTGAAGTTGATGATCTTCCCGTTGGAGTTGATCGGTGGGTCCACTTTGATACTCGCTTTCACAAGCGTTAACCCACTTGATTTGGATTTCTTCTTCGCAGTCAATTTCTTCTTTAATTTCGGAGCCTCGGACTTCTTCTTCGATGCTTGTGTCATATTTCCCCTCTGTGAGTTTATATTTTTCCATTTTTGCAGCTAATGCAACTGGGTCGAAATCAGGAACTGCAAATAACTGTTTTTCTTCTTTTACATTATCATCAGCAAGATTATTCGAGACAACAGATAATGCACCAATTGATTCCCGATGCACTTCTGCTTCGAATCGCTTCGTGTATTCGTGTATGTTATTAATGACCGTGCGAAGAGCCGGGGATGGCATTTTTGCAACCAGTGCCCGAAACTTTTCTTTAATTTGTTCATTAACTCTTAGATTATTCACGAAGCCAAGATACATTGTAGTTGTTATTGGTCGCTGAATTGGTGTCGATTTTTTATCTTCTGAACCTGCAACTTGTAAACTAATACCTAATCTCATAAATGCCTTGTGCGACGGAATGATTGATCTATTAAATTAGTCATACTATTTTCATAAATTGAGGACTGTTATTTGTTGAATTCAACAAATAACAGTCCTCAATTTAATATACAACTAAAAATAATATAGTACCACAATAACAAACTTAAATTTCGTTGCATTATTCATCAAACATTTTCTCTCTGCCTATGAGTAAATACACTCATGAGCAACATAATGAATTTCAAACAATTCATGACAAATGCAACGTCATGGTTAAATGGCAGCAATGATGTCGGACCAGACTTGGAGCCTCGATTATCTCAAATTTCCTTAAGTATGCCAACAACCTCAACGAAAGAGCCTGTATTGGTTTACAAGATAGAACGTCGAGGAAAGTCATACGAAATCAAAGCTGAAAACAATGTTACCTGGAATTGTCCGGCTGCTCACTACCTTCATCTCCAAAATGTCGGTAAAGCTCCGCAAGTTGGTGACAAAATTAATTTAGAATTCTACCGTGACGGAAGTGTTAAATCTTTCAACATTGCCCAAAAATTTCAACGTGCCTTATGAATATAATTAATCTAATCATACTACCGATCACTTACGATCATTTTCGAATTGTTCTCGCCAATTCGCTTCGGTAACTGGATCGTTTTTGATATTTGGTTCCGGATTTTGTTTATGAATATAAGGAGCAATTGTTAAATTATTCTTCCAAGCATATATCCCAAAAAGACCAAGAAGCACAGTTACAATAACAATAAGTTTATTTTTATTAAACCATGTTTGCGTTTGTTCCATTTAATTAACCTTTCATAGTCATATAATCTTTAATTTTTTTGCTAGGATATTTGGACTCAAATTCAGCTAATTTTTTGATAATTTCCTGATATTCTGGCTCTAAGTTAATCGGAGTTTCCACATCAATCTTTACAAGCATATCTCCGCGTTTCGTGGGATAATATACATCTACCAATCCTTGTCCTTTAACCCGCAAAATCGTACCGGATTGTATTCCTGCTGGAATGTTAATCTCAACCAAATCCCTAGTGCCACGGACACTGACTTTACCACCAAGAACAGCCACAGAAAAAGAAACTGGGATGGAGCAAGTTAGGTTGTCATCTTCACGTTCAAAAAAATGGTGCGGCTGTATTACTATTTGAAGATACAAGTCCCCACGCATGCCTCCAAACTGAGCTACCTCACCCTGTCCTTTGATACATAGTCTCATTCCATCATAAGAGCCTTCTGGTATTTTTACTTGCAATTCTACAGGAGATGCTTTGTGCCCTTGTCCTTGGCATTCTTGACATGGTATTTTTATAATTTTACCGCGACCACGACATTGAGGACATGTTGATTGCAAGCGTATGAAACTATTGCTTTGCGTTACTCTGCCTTGACCATCGCATAATTTACAAATTTCTAAATCTTCGGATTTTTCAACTCCTTCTCCGGAACATTTACTACAAATCTCACTTCTCTCAAAGTTAATTGTTTTGTCGCAACCATTTGCCGCCTCCATGAATTCAACTTCCATTTCAACTTGGATGTCACGTACAACTGGTCTTTTTTGTTGTCTGAAGGCGTCTCCAAAAAAGTCGCCGAAGAAATCACCTGGATTGCGTTCAGAATGACTCCATTGATTGTGCCCAAATTGATCGTAGTTCTTCCGTTTCTCGCTATTAGAAAGAATTTCGTAAGCTTCAGCGGCTTCTTCGAACATACCGCTAGCAGAATCATCTCCAATATTGCGATCAGGATGATATTTAAATGCTAGTCTACAATACGCTTTTTCAATTTGTTCACTCGAAGCATCTCTTGCGACACCAAGAACTTCATAATAATCTCTTTTTCCACTCATAATATTTGACTATCTTGCCTCAAAATGTGTTTTCTAATTTAAATACATCCGAAGTTGCGATAGCCTCTACAGCCAAGCACGTTGCTGCATGTATTTCATAAGAAGCAAATCGGATTCCGCATGAGTTGTCTGAGACATAATTTCCTTACAAACTTCCTCGGACATCTCTAACGGTCCTTCGAACCCAGCCTTGTAGGCGGCAACAAGCATTTTCATCACTGAATCTGCTGGGAAAAGCACTTCATTCGCCATTCTCTTTCTCCGTTTTCAAATGTTCTTGCAGCAATTTATTATGAACTACAATACATTGTTCAGCTAAAACACCGCCTTTTGCTGCTATTTTTGTTCCTTCAGCTACCTCAAGTAACTTATTACTACTAAGGAAGCCATTTTTTGTATCATAAGCCCCAAAAACAATCTCATGTATTCCATTAAGCATTGCAGCATGGGCACACATTGGGCATGGCTCGATAGTTGTGTACAAAACACAATCGCTCAGTCCACGCGGCCTGAGCTTAGCAGCTTTGCGTATCACATTCATCTCTGCATGGCAAGTTTGATCCATTTCCGAAAAACAAGTATCACAATCAACCATGTGTCCACCAGGATACGTAAGCACAGCACCAATTGCCTGGTCGCCATTAGATCTAGCGACGTTTGCAGCCAAGATGGCAATTTCCATATACTTGGAGTCTTCATCCGGTTGCCGCCGCTTTTTATTCACAAAATCTTGAAAATTACCTGCCATGCTTTTTGCCTTTCTCTCACTCATCTGTCTATTTTAAGCGTACTTGAGTATTATTATAATAATAATACTCAAGTACATACAGTGTTTGTTAATATAGTTATTTTACAGACACCATTGTATTATTTTGAAAAAGTTTTGCCATGCCACAATTTTCAATCATCATCCCGCACTACCAAGGAATCATATCTCACAAATTATTTTGTCGTGGTATTGAATCACTATACAACCAAACATTTAAAGATTATGAAATCATTTGTCTTCATGATGGTCCCTTGTTAGACCATAGACTACCATTCCCAGTAAAAATTACACCAACTTCAATAAGATATAATGACTTCGGGCACACTTTGCGAGATATCGGAATACACAAATCGCACGGTAATTATTTATTATTCTTCAATCCAGACAACATTTTATATCCGGACGCTTTAGAACAAATCGACCAAACCGCCCGTAGAACTTCAATTATTTTTGATGAAATGGGCAAATGCCTCGACTCAGATAGCATCATAATATTTCCAATTCTCATGCGTGGTGTTCAAATAGCTCCAGGACGCATGTGTAGATTTGATAACAAACCTGAATTGTACACTATCTTTTCAGGGGTTCCTGTAAAGTTATACAATATTGATGCAATGCAGCTAGTAATGAAGCGAGAAATGTGGCTAGAGGAAGGTGGATGGTACGACAAAACTCATGATGGCGATGGAATTATGTATGAAAAATTTGCAGCCAAGTACGGATACAGAACAATAGGACCAGTACTTGGCGAACATTGGTAATTAGCTATCGTCTCTGATTGGGTTGGCTCGGGCTTTTATATTTCTAACAATTTCAAAAGCTTCTTCCAATGTAGAAAAATTAACTTCAGCCATCTCAGATTTCCAATTCAAACCATATTTGACAATCCCAGAACCAAGATCATAAAGATTCAACCTAACATCAACAAATTGCTCTCCATAATTTGTTGGTATTGAATTTACCAAATTGTTCAAGTCTGATAACTTTTGAGAATCAATAATTAATTCTTTCATAAATCTAATTCCTTGGCTAATCTCAGCCAATAATCCTTGCTAGTAAACTCTTTTCTGCGAGCGTAAAATTCTTTTTGGATATCTGCAAAATCATCAAGACTAATCTCACCTTTATGCATTCTGTCGCACGCTTTTCGATAATCACCAAACCAATCCGGTGCTTTATATATTTTCTGGTTTGGACTAATACGGACCGTATGTTCATCACCACAATATGGCATTTCGAAATAAATACCATTAGCAGAAACATCGCTTACTTCTACTGGGTCGTTGCCTCCAATGCTCATTTCATAATCATGATCGCACAACCAAAATAAATCACCTATAACAAGAGTGGAGGCGGTTGTTAGAAGATTTTTTTCCTGGGCTAATTTAATTTTCTCCTGAGTAGAAAGTTTGGGCTTGCCATCCTTCTCGGGCAATCCAATAATTTCATACAGTTTAGACTTTCCGCCATCAACTGATATTTTATCATTTAGAGCCAAAAGCTGAAGTACGAGTGGTCTTGCTTCGTCTATAACGCTTTCCCAGTGCTTGGGTAGCTTTTTATTTTCATTGAGTGCCAATTGAAAAATCATTCTTCCGTAAGTGCCAATTGTTATTTCCATAATAAATTATCCTTAAATTCCACAAACCTTACCATCGGGTGTTTTAACAATAATGTTAGATTTATTAGATTGCGTGCTAAGAACAATCTTAACACCAGCTCCTTCGGGAAAAGTAGAGTCAATTTCTTCTTTGAATTTATCTACCATTCTATTCATCATGGACTCAACAGCCTCTTGTTTCGGATGAGGCTTATCACTTGACGACCAGCCTGCTTTGATTTTAACACGACATAAACGACACCCAACACTCTCCCATCCTTCATGAATGAAAAGACGGATGCCCCGAGTGGTGCCACATTGTTCGCAAATCAAAAAACTTTCTTGCTCAAATTCGGATATTACATCATGAACCAATTGAGATTTTTCTGGATCTGGCTCTAGGTCGCTGTGCCCCCAAACATTAAGAGCAGCATATTTTTGCTTAACAGAAACAATTTTATAACCCATAGGAAGATTTATTTCTGTAAGTCTGATAAATAAGCGTCTTAACAAATCAAACCATCCATCTCCACATTGAAAGTTATACTTATTACCATCTCGGAAAAGATTAGGGAATTCTAAAGTTAATTTATCTTGCAATTCTTTTTTCATTTTTTATAATCAAACTGTGATTTAACATCAAACATCCACATTCTGCTATTGATAATACACAAATTAGCATTATCATGCCTTGTAGCGAAATGTGGATGTTTTGATAAATTGATTTTTTCTAATTCCAATACGTCAAAAAATAACACTTACCATCTTTTTCACCGAGAACAACAGGACAAAGCAAGCCATCGGCTGTCAAACGAAAATCCAACGATCTCTCGGCATCGGAAGCTGATTGATAAATTTCGGCTGTTTTGTCTGGCTTGGCTACAACCCACACTTTACCGTTCTGCATGGTATATTCATTCATTTCAGCAGCAAGAGCAATGCCAGGAACAACGACCCAAAATTGGTCAAACATAGCCTTGTCGCTCATATCAGGATGAGCTTCAACTAAGTCTAATGATTCCCGGACGTGATCTGGGCATGGTACTTTGAATTCATGAATCGGATAAGCCCTTGGCTTAAGCATAAAAGTATCTGGGAGCATGCACTCTTTGACTGTAATTTTGCGTTGCTTGAGCGGCTCTCCAACTTCGTCTTTGGCGATCTCTAAATTCGCATCCATAACCGTAGCTGCATATACCGTTTGTGGCTCTAGCCAAAAACAAGATTTAGCAAACATCTTTCGAGGATAAAAGATATTTGAATATTCTTCACGGAAAATAGCACCATGAATTTTGGCAAGAATAATTGCTGCATCGAGCATTTTGATCTTAATAAATGCAGAATAATTCTCACCAACGAATGCATTAATTAATTCATTTCTCTTTTTGAAAGATGCGGCCAAAGCGGTTAAGCCGTGGTCGATCATAGAAGCTGCTCGTAACTCATTAAGCTTAATTTCTTCGGTGTGTGATTCATTAAATCGCACAAACAAAGAAAACCCATTCGGATACTGGCTAGGATCACGTGTTTTTTCCATCCATTCTTTGATTGGAATTTCTTTGAATGTTTTTTTTGATCTAGCTTCCTCGCGACTTTCTTTAGTTCGTAGAGTGCGTATGTGCGGCTTGTAGACCGTGACCCGAATATCTTTGGTGGATTTTTCTTTAACAAAACTTTCCCGCAGGATATTCGAAACAAGAGGCATATCTTTTAGATTTGGCAGCATTGTAAACGCCATCATTTCACGAAGTATGCCGTTAAATTTACTGTCTGGTTGAAAACCATCCCTGATAATGTGTTGAATATCCGGATGATCTAAATCTACATTATCACAAAAATATTTCAGTCGTGAGGCCATGAAATCGCCCATGACTGGAGTCATGTCGCTAATTTTACCATCACGAACTTGTTGAATTACTGATTCATCACGATCTAATACCGGTGCCTTGCCATCATTCTTGTTTTTCGCCAATCCAGTTTTAACAAGTGCTTGTACTGCGATAATTTCTTGATTAAGATCGTTATTTTCAATATTTTTCACGACTTTTTCTGGTGCTGGGATATTTTTATCTAAAATATCATGATCTTCGTGATTTTCATTATTCCCATTCCAAGCCATGTGTGGCTGGTTTTTTTGGATTTTTTGTTCATCAGGCACGGTAACATTCTCCTTGTATGTTTTTACGACATACTTGGTGTATTTGACTAACGCATAGAAATATCTCAATCTAATTTCTATGCGTTTTTAGCTTTTATAGCCGATATTTAATACATTTATTCAGGCGAATTTCATTGAATTAAACCGGCGTACTGCCAGCTTTGCCTATGGGACGTAAACGAACTAAAAGTCTCTTATCGTTAAATTGTGGTGGTTTTTCTGGTACGCCAAGGCTAGCTACAGCATCAATCATTTTCTTGATCACTGCATATCCTTGATCTTTAAACATAATTTGTCTACGCGAAAAAATACACGTTACTTGAACTTGACGACCATCGTTTAAAAACCCTTTAAGGTGATTTATCTTAGTCGTCAAATCATGCTCGCCAATGACTGGGCTAACCTGAACTTCTTTTATTTCTTGCCCTTTTTGCTTCTTTTGTTGATCTTTTAGGGCTTTGTTTTTTTCGTACTTAAATTTCCCATAATCCATGATCTGACATACGGGAGGATTCGCATTAGCTACTATTTCAACAAGGTCTAGTCCATTATCCAATGCAATTTTTTGAGCTTCGCGATTGGACATGATTCCCAATTGCTCGCCATCCATTGTGACTCGGACCATTGGTGCAGTAATGTAATTATTCATACGAACAAAATTACTACGAGGTTGCGACTTAATTGGAAGCACTCCTTTGCCATTAATTGTTGTGGATATTATTTTCAATAATATCCAGTTCGACGTAACGGAATAAATTACTTTTACCCAATTCTGAAGCTAAGTGCAATGTTTTTTGCGGCTCCACCAACACTTCGAATAACCCATTTTTGAAGCTGCTATACTCGATTTGGCAACCCATTTTTACAAGCAAGTTATAAGCAGTACGATGAGTGACCCCACCGCCCAGGCAAATATTAAGTCTGCCTGGGCGATACGAGATTAACTTACCCTTCCAAATAGCTTCTCGTGGCGAAGCAATATTAACAATATCCGAGGCGGTACTTTCAACGATATTGGACATCAGATCCTCTTCTTGAGTTTACCAGTAAAACGAGCTAGGGCTGGGCTGATATCGCCCTTCCCGATTTTAACATTGATAATACAAAGTTCTTTGTTAGTCAGTGCTTCTGAAAGTACATTCTCAAGCTCTCCTTCTGTTTCCACGACGTATCCTTTGCCGCCACCAACAATTTCTGGTAGTTTCTCGAATTTCCAATCCTGGATGTCGTTAAAACTACCATCCAGTAACATTCTTTCGGTTTGGTAGCCACCATTATTTAGGACAAAAATCTTTGGGGCTAATCCGTTTCTAACCAGTGTTGAAATTTCCATGCCCGTCATCTGGAAAGCACCATCACCAACAAACACCAATGGAGTGCATTCTGGCTTGGCTTTCATGACGCCAAGGCACCCAGGAACTGCGAAGCCCATGCTTGTATAAAAAGCTGGACTAAGAAACTGCATTGAATTGTGAAGAGTTAGATCACTTGCTCCTAAGAGGCTGTCTCCAATATCGGCTATGACAACAGTTTTATCATTTAAAATGCTATCTATTTTTTCAAATAAACGTCCAACGGTCAATTTAGCACTAGGATTTGGTTTAAACCCTGGTTGTGCTCGTTCCTCTACAAAGGAAGAACCCGTTGAATTGCGAGGAATGATATTTGATACAAGTAAGCCTTCGACCAATTCCGGAAAACTAACTTTCTTGTAGAAGGAATTTCTAATTTGGCACGAATCACTAGTTGCCAAAACAATCTTCTTTTTGCCAATCTTCAGAGGTATAAATCCTAAATTAAAATCCGTTTGCATTACGCCAAGCATAATCAAACAATCACTTTCGTCTACAGCTTTAGCTACATCAGGGCGGCTTAAATCCGATCCAGAATAAACACCCAGACTGAGTGGATGTCGCTCGCTAAAAACTCCTTTGCCTAACAAACTGGTGGCAACAGGAATATTGGTCTTTTCAGCCAATTTTTTGAGCTGTCCCAAGAGACCATATCTTGCAATTTCTTCACCAGCAAAAATCACTGGTTTTTTACTGTTATTAATATATTCAGTAATCTCACTCAATACTTCTTGGATGACTTCCTCGTCTGATTCATTAGACTTGGGCACCCCTTGATCGAGAGGGTAATGAATATGACGATCAATCATATCACGAGGAATTTCGATATAAACCGGACGACTATAAGTCTTAAGAGCGTCTATTACTCTGTCAATCTCATATGCAGCTCGGGAAGGATCACGCAACACGGTGCTAGCACAAGTTACGTTGGAATAAACTTCGTGCTGGCATTCAAAGCTGCGAACCATGTGATGAAGAAGCATTCCTTCCTTGCGTTCTTTCATACCAGGGCTTCCGCTAATGATAACCACCGGTGATTTTTCCGAAAATGCTCCAGCAATTGCGTCTAAGGCATTAAATCCGCCAACACAATAAGTCACCATGCACAAGCCAATTCCATTAACACGAGCATATGCATCAGCAGCAATGCCGGCAGAGCGTTCTGTGGTTGTCCCCACCAGCTCTATTCCGCTATCCTTGAAATGCTTATACATTGGCAATGTATAATCGCCAGGAATATTGAAGCCGTGGCGTATTCCAGCTCTGGCTAAACTGTCAACAATGTATTTACCGAGAGTCGCCATAATAGGGGCACCTCTGAAATCTGATGGGTTTTTGGAAAATTTACACTTATATGCCCACGTTTTACGCCGTGGAATGATTTACAATTTTTTCTTCATTTACCAAAAATAATGCACTTAATCAAAAAGTACATATCAATATTTTACACTACACTTTCAGATGTTGGAGAATCATTTATTCGTATTAAAAATCCTTCGGCTTCAAGAGGATATCTTTGCACCCACTGAACCCCATCGCCGATCCCACATCCAGATTGACTAGGAGAATAGCTAATGAAACTAATAGGTGCCGAAGCCATGTTGTTCATTAATACATCTACTTCCATCATTTTAAGAACTTTAAACTCAAACCAATAACAGCCAGGCAAACAAGTATCGGCAGGAAGCCATTCGTATACTAGCGAACTTCTTGTGATTACGTCTTTTTTCGTAGTGCCATCAACTTGAGGAATGTCTTCTTTAACCATTTCCGTAGTAGCTACGGAATTCAGCACCCGAAACATTCTTAAAGATGATCCTTTCGCATAGACAGAAATAAGACTTCCATTATATCCACGTTGAACACGAATCAATTTATTATTTTCATCAAAACCAGTCACAAGCATTTGCTCAGGAGATCTGGCTTTATTCATCACAATTACATCGCCAACTTGTACTTGCTCAAATCCAATCCCATCGGCAAGTCCAATGTAAGTATCGTCAACTGTAATTGCTTTCTTTAATTTTGCTTTTACCCACATGGACGCTTCACAAACAAGATCAGTGAGATCTATCGGACCATCACAATCTTCTACATCAAATTTAAAAAATGGACGAACATCATGTCTTTTAATGGTAAAATTAGGACATTGTCCTGGAGGACACCCAAGTTTATCAGGACAGCCCGAATTAATTTTTACGCAACCCATTTTACTCCTTAAATTCAAATCAATCACACATATATGTATATTCCGTGGACTGATTTGAATTCGACATATATCATCTATTTTAGCCTATATCACAATCGGTGTTTGTGATTCAAATACTTCTTTCATATTCTCGTCCATCCACTCCAGCTTATCTCGAAGCCAATTAAGATTTCCCGTGTATTTCTCCAAAGAAATTCTGGAAAGACGGACAAGCTCTTTCGTCTTTTGCCAGTCTTCTTGATTTACCATATTTGAATTTTGCGGACCAAAAACAATCTTTTTAATCTTTTTTGAAATAATTCGCCTTGTGCATTCCGAGCAAGGCATTCCGGTAACATAAATAGTTGATCCTTCCAAAGCATCAAAACCACCACTTGTATGATCGATGGCATTGCATTCCGCGTGGACAACAAAGGAGTATTTTGCCGGACGACTCCAATCAAGGTCATTATCAGAAATCAGGGATGGCGGACCATTGTATCCAGTTCCTTGAACACGATGCTTGCTGTCAACAATGATGGCTCCGTGTTGTGTGGTTGGATCTTTTGAGCGGGACGCGATGATAAAACAAAGAGCCATAAAGTAATCATCCCAACAAGGGATGGCAGAATTAGGTCGCTTTTTCATGATTTTAAATCCTATGACCAAAATTAACGATCGTGGTTATTTTATGCCTAAATTAATATCTCTATTCGCAGCTAGTCATTTGCATAAAATGTAATTCATAATCTGGGCGGGGGTATTTGTTTTTAATATCAGCGAGCACCCGTTTATAGTAAGGTGAAATGAGATTCTCAATCACAATTTCCGGCATTGGAACTCGCATCATCCAGCCACCAGTATTAGGAATCGTTACACGATGCGAAACATGAACATCGCCCAATGAAATAAAATCTACACACTCAACGATATAAGAGTCTGTGCCTAAATCGTGAACATATCCAGAAAAACCAATACCATTCTGACAATGAATATGCCGTTGGGTGTTTTTTTCTGGGTGTTTTTTATCATACACAACCAAGACTACAACAGTCTTTTCGTCGTAAACAGTTTCCACTTTAAATGCAGCAGAAACTTGAGCCTCGGCTTCAATGTACTCTTTTTTACTCGGACGAGCAATACGGTCACGGGAGTTATCCACTTGTTGTTTTAAAATATGCTCAATATCATGCAGTAAATTATCATTAATCCATCCTGGTACTAGAATATGATTGGCATTATTATTGTTGTTGGGATCATTCCACAATTTAATTTCCGGCATGGCAATCACCTTCTTGTCTTTGTTGTGCATCAATTGGTTAATAGTACTCCAATCAACGAACAGTTGCTTTCGACTCATGTAGTAGCCTTAACTAAATATGTAACACATAAGTGACAATTGGAATAAAGTCACAATTGATACAATTAGGTAGGCTGCTCGCACCCATTTTCTAAACAAGAAGATGATGAATAAAACAACCATCATCGTTCCTGTTATCTTAACTATAAACAAACCTTCCTGTCCGGTGGTCTTAATTAAAAAACTACCAAGAGGATTTTGCTCCTCGTTTACTGTAGTTTTGTATTTGACAACCATCAGAGCATCGATGCAAGAAGTTACTCCAATAAAAACAACACAGAGCATGTACAAAAAAGATGCAAAACCGCCAGGCTCAATCCTTGATTCTGATGATGTTATTGTACATTTTTTGGTTTTTTGCCCTTTGGTTTTTGTTCGTCTTTCGATCCGCAAATTTTCGTAACGTCCATGTTTATTGTCTTGAATTCCCCTATTTTTCCACATGTTTTTTCCTTGCCATAAGGAGGTCTGATAAAGAAATCATTTGGTTGTGGGGGGTACGGACCAGTAGCACGTCGTGTTGAAGAGCTAGATTCGCGTGTTAGAAGCCAATTTTTAAAAGTAATCATGATGCTATTTAGGCAAACAAACAATAAAACCACAGGTTATTACATCGACAAATTAATCAAGTTTCTTTACACTTAACTATTTTTACTCAATGTTGAATACATAACCGCGACACAGGAGAATAAGCACTTATGCTTGAAGAATTAAAAGAAATCACCATCAATGATATGTTGACAATAGACAACGAAGATGTCTTGGAATTTACGGAAACCGAAGATTTTACAATCGCCGGTGTTAAATCATATTCCCAAGATGAAGGAGACATGGTCATTATCGACTTAGAATCCCACTTCTTGATTGCCCACACATTAAACGATGAACCACGATATTACATTGTCGAGCAAGCTGCTTGCGGGTCGCCCGATGATCTGGAAGATGGTGGCTTCCGCCTTATTATAAAAAACGAAATGATGCCACGCAAGCTATACTCTGGACGTAATGATCGCGAAATAATTTATTTCGCTAAATATGAGCCAATTTATGGCATGAATGTCGAAAGAGATGATAGTTCACTGGACGAGAGTGCTGGAGAAGTCTCCATATGTGAATACAAAGGAAGAACAAAAATAAAGTCATTGTCTGTAATTTTATTAGAACGCTTGGGTGAAAAATATAAATTATATCAAGGTCTTCAAATTAGCGAGGCTAGTATTTTACTATGAGAGATCTCGAACTTCTGGCGGCTAAATTCTTAACTTCAGATCTACCAAAATCAAAAGAATACCTCCGTAAATATTTTACCGGCATTATTCAAGAACGATTGGTAGTTTATTATCAGACCTTTCCGTATGAAGACGGTAATTTTAAACGCTTTTACCAAAACTTTGTTGACCACACCGGTATTTTCTGTTCGGAACGATGGGTTTATAAATTAATAGACAGAGTTAAAAAAGTTGAGGAACGGTTGGCAAGAGCAGAAATGGAAAAAGACCACGAAACAGTAGCTTTAATTAAAATGGGAAAATATTGGCCAAATCGCAAAAAATGTCCTATTAAGCCTTAAGTCACCCAGGCGAAAATACTTTCACCTGGGATCGGCTAGCGACATTAATCACCATTGTGCAGAATACACTAAATTCTATCTATTTTTAAAACGCCTGGAGTCCTGGTCTTAATTGAGTTGTGATGCCCATCCCAATAAAAGTATTTGCAAGGAACATCTCCCAATCATCTCCATCAATTTTACGAAATGAATGAAACTCATAGTCTTTTCGTTCTTTGAGTAAAAAATTAGTGTACGCCAATACGTACTCATCGTAGCTATTGAAAAGCCGCACGTCAAATTTTGGCTTAGTTAATTTTAAACATAAAATCATGAAGCTTGAATCTTCGGGAATTTCCACCCCTAATTCCATCATGAACTTAAAAACCCTAGTCGGATTCTCACCGATCCCCTGATATACATCATCTGGCACGGGGCTTATTTGAATTCTGCGTCTTTTCATATAAATTCTATCCGCTAACTGCTGCCGTCAAAATAACGGCAGCAGTGCAAAGGCATAAGTGTTAAAAATATTAAAGCTACTTAAACTCAACTCCTTCACACAACCATAAGTATAGTAGCATCATGCCACCTTGATAATGAAAAGGAATTTCTAAACTACGAAATTCAGAAATAATATTTAAAAATAACTTTGTTTCTTTTTCGTCAGTAATCTCACCAGACTTAGCAAGTTGAATATTTTTCTTAGTCAACTCGGCTATAGCCTCCTGAGCTATTTCTAATGCGGTATTGAAATCTTGAGTTTCGAGAATGATATTGATATTAGTAGGTGAGATTAGTATATTTTGTGGGATGTCATTCAGGGTTTTGTTGGGATTTTTTGGATCTTGATATGACTTATAATAAGATTTATTTGAAAAAAAACGTTTCATGCACTGAACAACCTCGCCAATTCTGCGGGCATGGATTTCCTCTTCTTCTGCTTTTTGGAGTCGATCTTTGTAATTTTCATCAACAAAAACCTGTTTCAGTTTATTCATAGTCGCACTTCCTATTTAAATATCCCGGCAATTTCTATGAAGAACTTTAAAGCTGGGTGGTTAAGAATATCACACTTACTCTT
>JACCDG011825938.1_pt1 | contig 28204 bp, 24 predicted proteins | sample 7442471 | NCBI WGS metagenome assembly JACCDG01 (sample SAMN15323444, study PRJNA562643) | freshwater metagenome | isolation source: river surface water | place: USA:Blue River Watershed | collected 2017-08-17 | reverse complement strand
GGCGTACAGGATCAGCGCCGAGCCGGCGATGGACCAGGGCCACCAGCGGCGGGAGAGGAAGAAGGAGGTGAACATGCGGCGCATGGTAGCCGCATGGGTCCGGGCCGCCTCAGGGACGCAGCAGACCGGCCAATTCAGTGACGTAGGCGCCACTTTGACCGCGTTCCTCGGCCCGCGCCAGGCCGGCGTCGGCGGTGGCCAGGAGGGCCCGGGCCACCTCGCGGTGCACCCCCGCGCCTTCTGCCATGCCGCCGTAGTAGGCCAGGTCCTTGCGGGCATTGGCCAGGGAGAACTTGAGGTTGCTCGCGTCGCCAGTGAGCAGGTAAGGCGCAATGCGCTCCAGGGCGATGCCGCGGCCCCCGCCCTGCCCCAGCACGTCGACAAAGGCCTGCGGGCTGATGCCGTGGTGGCCGGCGCAGGCGGCAGCCTCGGCCAGCAGGCCGATCATCCCCAGCGAGACGAAGTTGTGCACCAGCTTCATGCCGTGGCCGGCCCCCATCGGGCCGACATGGGCGATGTTCTCGGCGAAACAGGCCAGCACCGGGCGGGCCTCCTCCAGGACGTCGGCCTCGCCGCCCACCAGCAGGTTCAGGCGGCCTTCGGCCGCCTCCTTGGGGGTGCGGGTCATGGGCGCATCGAGAAAGCGCGAGCCGGCAGCCTGGACGGCAGCCGCCATGCGGGCGGTGGACCCGGGAAGCGAGGTGGAGCAGTCGATCACCAGGCTGCCGGGGCGCAGGGCCTCGAGCACGCCGCCCGCGCCGGTGAGGACCTCCTCCACCTGCGCCGAGCCCGTGAGAACCAGGATCACGATGTCCGAGCGCGCCGCCAGGGCCTGGCGGTCGGTGAAGCCCCGCGCGCCGCCCGCCACCAGGTCCGCAGTGGGCTGGTTGCCGGGGTGCTCGAAGAAGCCCAGGTCGTGTCCCTTGCGGACCAGGTTGGAGGCGATGCCGTGGCCCATGTGGCCAATGCCGAACATGCCGATTTGACGACGGGTTTGCGCGGAGGTCATGCGCGCATTGTGGCGGATCGGTCGGGCGATCCCGCCCGACCACCTCGGGCCGACGGGCTCAGGTCCCCGGGCGGGGCTCCACCATCGGGAACATGCCGCCAGGCCGCTCCATCAGGCCCAGGAGCTCCTGCACCCGGGCGAGTTCGCCCTGCACCTGCACCCGGCCGGCCTCCACCGCCTCGGCCAGGCCGGTCTTGCCCAGGGCGATGTCGTCCAGCACCTGGCGCGCCAGGGTGAGGCTGGCATCGGCGGCCGCGGATTGCCCGGGGTGGTGGGTGAGCGCGCCGTTCTCGAGGTTGAGGGTCCAGTCCTCCACACCCTCGACCGCGGCGGTTCCGGTGAGGCGCCAGTTCAGGACGATGCGGCGTCCGGCGGCGCGCAGGCCGTCGACCTGGATCCCCAGCCAGTCGAAGAACAGGGAGGCCGGCAGCGCGCGCACCAGGTCGCGCGAGTAGCCGGTGCCGCCACCTCCGGGGATGCGGGGTACGCCGTCACGCAGTTCGGCCGCGCCTTGCAGGAAGGCATTGCGGGCGGTGGCGGATTCGCTCTGGTAGCCCAGTTGCTCCAGGGCGTCGGCGGCAAGCTCACGCGCAGCGCGGTTCGCGGGGTCGGCGAAGACCAGCTGCGAGCCCACCTGGGCGACCCATCGGTACTCTCCCTGGTCGAAGTCGGCGCGGGCGCGGGCCAGCACGGCGTCGGCGCCGCCCATGTACTCGATGGTCTTGCGCGCGGCGGCCGCCGGCGGCAGGGCTTCGAGCTGCGCGGGGTTGCCCTCGTAGTAGCCGAGGTAACGCTGGTAGATGGCGCGCACGTTGTGCGGCAGGTGGCCGTAGAAGGCGTGGGTGGACCAGTCCTCGGCCAGCGACTCGGGCAGCTCGATCATCTCCGCGATCTCGGAGCCGACGTAGCCGCGGTTGATCAGGCGCAGGGTCTGGTCATGCAGGAACTTGTAGAGGTCACGGTGCTTGCGCAGCATCTCGCGCACCCGCTCGCCACCCCACATCGGCCAGTGGTGCTGGGCGATCAGGATGTCGGCGCGGTCGCCGTGGCGGTGCAGGGTCTCGTTGATGTAGCGGGACCAGGCCAAGGGGTCACGCACCTGGGCGCCGCGCATCGGCAGCAGGTTGTGCATGCACTGGGTGACGACCTCGGCGGTATTGAGCACCCGCAGCTGCGGGTGGAACATCATCATCTCGGCGGGCGCCTCGGTGCCCGGGGTGAGGATGAAATCGGTCTCGATGCCGTCGATGACCAGCGTCTCCACCGCCTCGGTGATGAGGCGGGTGGGCGCGATCAGGCTCAAGCTGCCGGCCATCGAGGACTTGCCCAGGCCGGCGTCCACCGTGCCCAGCTCGCCGCGGGGCAGCAGGTTGCCGAACTGGTAGAGGGCGCGCCGGCCCATGGCCGGGCCGGCGATCAGGTTCTCGGAGACCGCCTCCTCCATGAAGCCTGCCGGCGCGATGACCTGCACATTGCCGGCCAGCACGTCGGCCTCGTCGATCACGCCGCGCACGCCACCGAAGTGGTCGACGTGGCTGTGGGTATAGATGACGGCCACCACCGGCTTGTGCGGGCGGTGCCTGTAGTACAGCGCCATCGCCGCCTGGGCCCGCTCCACGTAGGTGAGCGGGTCAATGACGATGAGGCCGGTGTCGCCCTCGATGATCGTCATGTTGGCCAGGTCCATGCCGCGCAGCTGGTACATGCGCTCGCAGACCTTGAACAGGCCGCTGAACATGTTCAGGCGCGCCTGCCGCCAAAGGCCCGGGTGGACCGAGTCGGGCGCGTCCTCCTTCTCCAGGAACTCGAACCCGCGCAGGGTCCACACGGTGCGGCCGTTGGCGCCCATGACCTGCAGGTCCTTGGCCGTCTCCACCAGACCGCGGTGCGCGTCCTCGAAGGCCTGGCGGTCCTGCAGGGGCAGGCGTGCGCGCAGCGCCTGCTGGCGCGCGCGGGTGGCGTCGGTGGCAGGTTTGGAAGGCGTGCGGGACGGAGCGGCGGGGGCGGAAGGCGCGTTCATGCAGGAATCAGGAAGTCAGTGGGGCGATTGTCGTCGCGACTCACTGCGCCTCGAGCTTGGCGGCGCGCATCATCGCCTCGGTGAGCGGGATCTCCTGGCGGAAGGCCTCGGTCAGCTCGGCACCACTGCCGGGGGTGAACTGGCCGCCCAGGGCGTCCATCCGCTCCTTGGCCTTCGGCGTGTTCATCGCCCTCTGGAGCGCGTCGTTGATCTTCGCCACGATGGGCGCGGGCGTGCCGGCCGGCACGGACAGGCCGCCGAAGGAGCTCACGCTGGTATTGATGCCGGTTTCCATCAGGGTGGGCACATTGGGCAGGGCCGGCAGGCGGCTCTTGCCGGAGACGGCCAGGGCCAGCAGGCGGCCGGACTGGATGTGCGGAATCACCACGGTGGACAGGGCCAGGGCGTAGTCGACCTGGCGGCCGATCACCGCCTGGGTGGACTCATTGGCGCCCTTGAAGGGCACGTGCAGGGCATCGGCACCGGCCACGCTCATGACCAGGGCGCCGGCCATGTGCGCGGGCGTGCCCACGCCGCCGGTGGCGTAACTGAGCTTGCCGGGGTTCTTCCTGGCCTGGGCCACCAGGTCCTTCATGCTGCCGATACCCGACTGCGGGTGGGTCACCACCACCAGCTCGGACACGCCGATTCGCCCCACGTGGATGAAGTCCTTCATCACGTCAAAGCCAGGCTGCTTGTACATGCGCATGTTGGTGGACATGGGCGAGCCGGAGTAGATCCAGGTGTAGCCGTCCGGGGCGGCCTTGGCCACCGCCTGCGCGCCAACGTTGCCGGCAGCACCGGGGCGGTTCTCGATCACGATGGGCTGCTTGAGCACCTCGACCATCGCATCGCTCACGATGCGCACCGTCTGGTCCGGTGCAGTACCTGCGGCATAGGGCACGACCCACTTGATCGGCTTGTTCGGGAAGTCCTGGGCCTGGGCGGCCGTCTGGAAGGCCAGGGCGGCCAGCAGGCCGGCGGCGAGGGCGCTGCGGCGGGAAGAAGTCGAGAGTTTCATGCGTGTCTCCTGGATGAAGGAATTAGTTGGTTTTTCTGGGAGGGGACCTCGTGCGCCCCCTCCGGGCGGAACTCAGGCCGGTCGGGCCCTGGCGGAAGGCGGCGCCAGGAGTTCCCGCGCAATCGTATTGCGCTGGATCTCGCTGGTGCCGGTGAGGATGCGGTACATGCGCAGCACGCGGAACAGGAATTCCACCCGACTGCCCTGCACGATGCCGTCACCGCCGTGGATCTGCACCGCGCGGTCGGCGATGCGGAAGGCGGTCTCGGAGCAAAAGAGCTTGGCCATCGAGGCTTCGACCCGGGCCTCGCCGCCCTGGTCCAGGCTGCGCGCCACCGACAGCATCAGGGCGCGGGCAGCGGCCAGCTCGGTGGCCATGTCGGCAATCATGTGCTGGATGCTCTGGAAGGCGCCGATCGGCTGGCCGAACTGCTTGCGGGTCTGCGCATGGCGGATCGAGTCCTGCAGCGCCAGCTTCGCCAGGCCCAGCATGGCCGGGGTGTGCAGCAGGCGGTTGACGGTGATGCGACCCAGGGCCAGGGCCAGGCCGCGGCCCCGCTCGCCAATCTGGTTGGCCACCGGGATGCGGCAGTTCTCCAGGTGGATGTCGGCGGTGTGGCTCTGGCCGGCAATGGTCTTGTAGCCGCCGTGGATCGAGAAGCCGGGGCGGTCACGCTCGACCAGGAAGGCGGTGGTCTCGCGCGCGGCCGGGTCGTCGCCGGAGTTGGCGATGATGATGGCCATGTCGCAGAAGGGCGAGCCCGAGATGTAGCGCTTGGTGCCGGTCAGCACCCACTCGTCGCCCTCCAGCACCGCGCGGGTCTGCAGCGAGGCGGCGTCCGAGCCCGCCTCGGGCTCGGTGATGGCAAAGCAGATCGCCTTCTCGCCGCGCGCCACCGGCAGCACCAGGCGCTGCATCTGCTCGGGCGTGGCCTGGCGCACCAGGGCGCCCAGGCGCGGCGGGCCCGAGAGCTCGCCCAGGATGTGCGGCGCGAAGGGCGAGCCGCTGGCGTAGATGTGTTCCTTGATCAGGCAGTGGTCCACCAGGTCGAAACCCGCACCGCCCAGGGGCTCGGGCAGGGTCATGCCGTAGAGGCCGCGGGCCTGCGAGGCCCGCCATACCTTCTGCAGCAGGTCCTTGTCGGGGCTGGCGTCGGGCGCGAGCCGGGCCTCGCGGGCGATGGGCTCGAGCTCCTCGGCGATGAAGGCGTCGACGCGGGCGATGAATTCCATCGCGCGGGCCGAGCCCTCGAAGGCGGGGGCCGCCTTGGCGGCCTGGGGTTGTGCGGGTGCAGTCACGGTGGCCTCGCTAATCAAACAGGCGATGGGGCAGTTCAGTTCACGCGGCGGGTGCGGCCGCGCCAGTACGGCTCGCGCACGTCCTTGCGGGACATTTTGCCGTTGGGGTTCTTGGGCAGCGCCGCGACGAAGTCGACCGAGCGCGGGCGCTTGAAGTCGGCCAGGCGGCCCTTGCAGAAGTCCATGACGTCGGTGTCGGTGGCCTCCTGGCCAGGCTTCAGGACGACGACGGCCTTGACCGCCTCGCCCCAGTGGTCGTCGGGCACGCCGATCACGCAGACCTCGTAGATGGACGGGTGCTGGGCCAGCACCGCCTCCACCTCGCTGGGGTAGACGTTGAAGCCACCGGAGACCAGCATCTCCTTGCGGCGGTCGACGATGTGGATGTAGCCCTCGTGGTCGACGCGGGCCAGGTCGCCGGTGCGCAGCCAGCCGTCGTCCTGCAGCACCTCGCGGGTTGACGCCTCGGCGCGCCAGTAGCCGGCGAAGACGTCGGGGCCGCGCACGCAGATCTCGCCGATGGCATCACCCGAGACCGGGTGGCCCTCGTCGTCCAGCACCTCCACCTCGCACTCGCCCAGGGGGCGGCCGCAGGCGGAGAGCAGCTCGGGACGGTCACCCTCGATCGCGCGGCGGTGATCCTCGGTGGACAGGCTCACCACGCCGCCGGTGGTCTCGCCGGCGCCGTAGCCCTGGGCCAGCACCGGGCCGAAGGCGGCCCAGGCCTCGCGGATGCGGGTGGGCGACATCGGCGCGGCGCCGTAGCTCACCAGCTTCAGGCTGGAAAGGTCGCGGGTCTTGATGGAGGGCTCGGCCAGCAGCGCATTGATCATGGCCGGCACGAAGAAGGTGATGGTCACCTTGTGCTTCTCGATCGCGGCCAGCATCTCGGCCGGGTGGAAACGTTCCAGGATGAGGATGGTCGCCCCCTGGAACAGCATGGGCTGGATGAACATGCCGCTGGCGTGGGTGATCGGGCCGCACAGGGCCAGCACGTCGCCGGGGCCGCTGGACATGCGGCCCATCACGATCTTGCGCAGCGAGGCCTGGCGGTTGCCCACCGTCTGCATGGCCGCCTTGAGCTTGCCGGTGGAGCCGGAGGTGTAGTGCAGCACCGCCAGTTCCTCGGGGCGCATTTCGACCCGGATGTGGGTGTCGGGGCAGTTGCCGATCAGGGGCTCGAAGTCCTTCCAGGCGCCGGACTTTTCTTCGGCGCCCAGGTCGAAGCCGATGCGGTGGGCCAGGCTGGACAGGCTGGCGGTGGTCGCGTCGACCATGGCCCGGTGCTCGGGCCCGGCGAAGACGGCCACCGGCTCGGCGTTGGCCATGGCGTCCTCGAGTTCGGCCGGGGCCAGGCGCGAATTGAGCGCCACCTTCACCAGGCCGAGCTTGTACAGGGCGCATTCGATCTCGACGATCTCGGGCCGGTTGGGGGAGACGATGGCGACACGGTCGCCGCGCTTGAGGCCCAGGCCCTGGAGCGCGTGGGCCAGCTGGTTGGAGCGGGCCTCGAGCTGCCGGTAGGTGATGACCCGGTCGCGAAACAGCAGGGCCGGGCGGTCCGCCCAGAAGCGCGCGCTGCGCGCGAGGTACATGCCGAGGTTCATGCGCGAACCTCCGTGCGGCGTTCAGGGCGGGCCATGGGGCTTCTCCTTGGGGGTATCGGTTCCGTCGCAGTCTAGGCGCCGCCCCACCCGAAGCCGATAATCCGGCCCCACCTTGCGATAACCTATGGTTATTCAAATGATTCCCCACGGGTAAACCCTAGGAATCCCATCGGGGCCCTGCTCCCTCCCTTCCGGAAAGCCGCGACATGGCCGTTCGACTCGACGACATCGACTATTTCCTGGCCGTAGCCAAGAGCGGCCAGGTACGCCGCGCGGCGCTGGACCTGGGCGTCTCCCAGCCGGCGGTGACCAAGGGAATCCAGCGCCTGGAGCGCGAGCTGGGCTTTCCCCTGTTCGACCGCACCGCCAAGGGCATGTCCCTGACCTGGGTGGCCACCCAGTTCCACGCCCGCGCCCAGGCCATGCGCCGGCACCTGGGCGACGCGATCAAGGAGGCGAGCGACCTGCACCTGGGCGCGCAGGGCGTGCTGCGGGTGGGCGTGTCGCCGCTGTACACCCAGCGCGTCTTCGTGCCGGCCTGCCTGCAACTGCACCGGCAGCGGCCGGCCGCGCGGATGGTGGTGGACATCAACCTCAACGACGGCCTGCTCACTGCCTTGCGCAAGGGCGACCTGGACGTGGCGATCAACGCGGTGCCGGCCGAGCCCACCGACGACCTGCAGGCCTTTCCGCTTTTCAACGACGACCTGTGCGTGGCTGTCCGCGAGGGCCACCCGCTGCTGGCGCGCCGCCGGCTGAAGCTGGAGGACCTGGCCGACGCCGAGTGGATGCTGCCCGGCACTGGCGTGGGCGGCCGCCGCCGCCTGGAGACCCTGATGGCCGGCCAGGGCCTGCCGCCGCCGCGGGTGGTGGTCGAGGTCAATAACACCACCGTCCAATTGATCGAATTGCTGATGCAAAGCGACCTGCTCACCATCGTGAGCCAGTCGATGCTGGACGACTACCCGCCCGGCACCCTGACCGCCCTGCCGCTGCCCGAGCTGCGGTTTCCGCGGCAGGTCTCGGCCTACGTCCGGCGTGGCGTCACCCCCTCGCCGCTGGCCGAGCGCTTCCTGGACGTGCTGCGCGAAGGAAGCGAGCAGTCCGCCGCCTGACCCCGCCCGCGGGCGGGCACGACAATGCGGCCTGCCGCCGCCGGCCAGCGGCTCGCGAGCACGCACCAGATGGTGTACTTCCGCGACTGAGGCCGCGGGAAGCGCCAGCGGGTTCATCAATAATCCCGCCATGGAGTTCTCCACCTGGCTCGCCTTCTTCGCCGCCTGCTGGGCGATCAGCATCTCGCCCGGCGCGGGCGCGGTCGCCGCGATGACCGCCGGCCTGCACCACGGCTTTCGCCGCGGCTACGTCACCGTCCTCGGCCTGATCCTGGGCATCTGGACCCAGATGCTCGTCGTCGGCGTCGGCCTGGGCGCGCTGGTGGCAGCCTCGACCCTGGCCTTCCAGGCGATCAAGTGGGTGGGCGTGGCCTACCTGGTTTACCTGGGCATCCAGCAGTGGCGCATGCCGGCACGGGCGGTGACCGAGGACCCGGCCGAAGCCGGCCCGGTGTTCAACGTGCGCCGCTCCATCCTGCGCGGGTGGGCCATCAACGCGGTCAACCCCAAGGGCACGGTGTTCCTGCTGGCGGTGCTGCCCCAGTTCCTGGACCTGTCCGCGCCGCTGGCGCCGCAGTACCTGGTGATGGGCCTGTCGCTGGGCTTCACCGACCTGGTGGTGATGGGGGGCTACACCGCCCTGGCCTCGCGCGTGCTCAGCTCGCTGCGCTCGGAGGCCCATGTGCGGACCACCAACCGCGTCTTTGGAGCCATGTTCATCGTCGCCGGAAGCTTCCTCGCGCTGTTCAAGCGCGGGGCCTGAGGCGACCGGCGCAGGCTCGTCCCAGGGACGAAGCGAGGCCGCGGTGGCGCCCTCGTACGCAGGCTAGGATCGCCGGATGCGCTCGAACATGGTCATCGCGACCACCCTGTTCCTTTTCATCGCCTATTTCGCCTGGCTGGCCTGGGCGATGCGCCATCGCACCCAGGTGCTGCGCGGCCGCTGGTGGTTCTTCCTGCGCGCCTTCTTCCCGAACTGGAAGTTCTATCACGCGGTCGGCCGGCCGCCGCGGCTGCATGTGCGCGGCCGCCTCGCCTCGGGCGAGTGGACGCCGTGGCAGCTCGCCTATCCGCGCGCGCCGCGCCGCGTGTGGCACCTGCTGCACAACGCGCCGGTGAACCTCGCCCTCAACCACCAGAACCTGGTGGACCACCTGGCAGCCGACATCAACGACCTGCCCGAGGGTGGCGACATCGAGGCCTGCGTGACCTACCAGCTGGTCGCGCGGCTGGCGCTTGAAGGCGTGGAGGCACAGGTCGCCGCCAAGCTGCCCCTGGAGGCCTACCAGTTCGAGCTGCGGCTGGCCTCGCCCCGTGGCGAGGCGCCCGAGCGGATGCTGCAGTCGCCGGTCCTGCCGGTGGTCCGCGCATGACGATGTTCCCGCCCTCCGCGGACCTCACGGCCCTCGCGGATTTCATGAGCGGCCTGTCCCAGGCCGATTTCGTGCGCGGCTTCGAAGTCCTTCTGGGCTGGAGCCTCCTGCTGCAGACGCTGGAGCAATGGCGCGTCCAGCGCCTTGACCGGGTCAGCGACTGGTCCGTCCAGCGCCTGGAGATGCCGGCGCAGCCACCCGGCCTGCGGGCCTTGGCCGACGCGCTGTTTGCGCGCCCCGGGCCCTACCTCGCGATGCTGGGCCTGCGGGGCGCCCTGGCGCTGGCGCTGATGGCCGGCCTGCTGCAGGCAGCCGGGGCGGTGGCCCTCTTCGTGATTGCGCTCCTGCTGCTGCTTCGCTGGCGCGGCGCCTTCAACGGCGGCAGCGACTTCATGACCCTGGTCGGTTTGACCGGCCTGCTGATCGCCCACCTGTGGGGCGCCTGGGCCGGCATGGAGGCGGGCTGGCGCGCTGGCCTGTGGTACGTGGCGCTGCAGTCCATCACCTCCTACTTCGTCTCGGGCTGGGTGAAGCTGCTGCGGCCCGAGTGGCGCCGCGGCGAGGCCCTGCCCCTGTTCCTGGACACCGGCGTCTACGGCCCGCTGCCGTCGGACAGTGTGTTCCGCCACCCGCTGGTGGCGCGGCTCGTGTCCTGGTCCTTCACCGTCTGGGAGGGCTGCGCGCCGCTGGCGCTGCTGGACCTGCGCATCGCCGCCTTCTTCTGCGCGGTGGCGGCGCTGTTCCACTTCCTGGTGTTCTGGTTCTTCGGCCTGAATCGCTTCTTCTGGGCCTGGGTGGCGACGTTTCCGGCGGTGATGTACGCGGCCTGGGGATGAGGCGGCCCTCTCAGCGCAATTGCGCAATCCGCCGCAGGCCCGGCATGTCCAGCAGGCGGACCTGTCCATAGGCGATACCCACCAAGCCTTGTTTCGCCAGCAGGCCCAGTTCCTTGTTCATGGTCTGGCGCGACACCGACAGCATGTGCGCGAGTTCAGCCTGCGACAGGTCCAGACGGATAGCGCCATCCCCCCCCGGCCGCAGACCACCCGCGCGGGCCAGGTCCAGCAGGGCCTGGGCCAGGCTCTGTTGCATCCCTCCCAAGGCGCGCCGCTGCATGGTGATGATGCTGTCTCTATGGCGGGACAGCGCGAGCAGGGCCACGTCCTTCCAAAGGCGCGGAGTCTGGTCGATCACTGCGGTTAAGGCATCGCTGGCCAGATGGATCACCACCGAATCCACGTGGGCGTGGTAGTCGTAGAACTGGTCACCCTGATTGAGCAACCGGATCAGGCCAAACGGCTCGCCTGGCCCGACAAGGGAGAGGGTGAACTTGCCTCCCCGTACGTTGACGCCGCTGATGGCAAGCGTGCCCGACACCGCCAGGATCACGTCGCGCTGCAGCCGATCCTGGGCCAGAACCTGCGCGCCGCGCGGGTAGTGCTCCAGCCGCGCGATGCGGGCCAGGCGGTCGATCACCAGATCCGGCCAGTCCTTGAACAAATTGCAGCGGCGCAAGCCCCGCTGGATCAGGGTCAGGCTGTGCTCTTGCACGGGCTGGGAGCGCATAGGGTATTCCCGGAAACGAATTGCTCGCGATTGTCGCCTGCTTGACTGTATGCGATCCACTGCGGTCCTTATCGTGGCGCCATGATGCCCAAGGACCTCCCGCTCGACGTCCCGCTCGACCTCGCGGTCGACTTCGACTTTCCCAGCCTCTCCGCGCTGTTCGCGCCTCGGTCCATCGCCGTCGTCGGTGCCTCGGCCACGGCCAGCAAGATCGGCGGCATTCCGCTGGACTACCTGCTTCGCTTCGGCTACGACGGCCGCCTGTTCGCGGTCAACCCGCGCGGCGGGGACGTGCAGGGCCTGCCCGCCCATGCCAGCCTGCGCGCCATCGGCGAGCCGGTGGACCTGGCCATCTTCGCCATCCCGCAGGCGCAGGTGGAGGCGGCGCTGGAAGATGCGATCGCTGCCGGCGTGAAGGCCATCGTGCTGTTCTCCGCAGGCTATGCCGAAGTCGATGCCGAGGGAGAAGCCGCGCAGCAGCGGCTGTCTGCGCGGGCCCGCGCCGCCGGCATCCGCATGATCGGCCCCAACTGCCTGGGCCTGATGAACACGGCGCGCAACGTGTACGCCACCTTTTCGCCCGCGCCGCGCGCCGGGCGGGTGGCGCCGGGCCGCATCGGGCTGGTGAGCCAGTCCGGCGCCTTCGGCGCCTATGCCTACGCCATGGCGCACGCGCGCGGCGTGGGCCTCTCGCTGTGGGCGACCACCGGCAACGAGGCCGACGTGCAGGTGGCCGACGGCCTGGCCTGGCTGGCCCAGGACCCGGGCACCGACGTGATCATGGCCTACCTCGAGGGCTGCCGCGACGGGCCGCGCCTGCGCGCCGCGCTTGCCCTGGCCCAGGCCCACGGCAAGCCGGTGGTGGCGGTCAAGGTCGGCACCACCGCGCTGGGCGCGCAGGCCGCGGCCTCTCACACCGCATCGCTCGCAGGAGACGACGCGGTCTACGACACCCTGTTTCGCCGTTACGGCGTGCTGCGCGCCACCACGCTCACTGAATTCTTCGACCTGGCGGTGAGCGCCGCCGTCGCCGGCCGCGCCCCGCGAGACCGCAGCATCGGCCTGTTCACCGTCTCTGGCGGCGTGGGCGCGCTCATGGCCGACGAGGCCAGCGCCGCCGGCCTGGAAGTGCGGCCGCTGTCCGAAGCGGCGCAGCGGCAGACCCGCGAGTGGGTGCCCTTTGCCGCGCCCCGCAACCCGGTGGACATCACTGGCCAGGTCACCAACGACCCGTCGCTGATGCTGCGCAGCGCGAGGCTGATGCTGCAGGACCAGGGCTATGCCTCCTGGCTCGGTTTCTTTGCGGCGGCAGGCGCCTCCGAGGCCTTCTGGCCGCTGCTGGTCGACCTGGTAAGGACGCTGCGGCAGGAGTACCCCGACACGGTGCTCGCGATCAGCACCCTGCTCACGCCCGAGCGCCGCAGGGAGATGGAGGCCCTGGGCTGCCTGGTCTTCGCCGATCCCTCGGTGGGCGTGCGCACGCTGGCGGCGCTGACCCGTCGTGGCGAGCGCGCGCGGGCATCGTCTCGCGCAGCGACCCCGGCGCACCCGGCCGTCCAGGCCCCCGCCGCCCTGGCCGCCGGTCCCCTGTCCGAAGCCCGCAGCCTGGCTCTGCTGGCCGATGCCGGCGTGCCGGTAGTGCCGCACCGCCTGGTGCAAAACGCCGGCGAAGCCGCCGAGGCGCTGCAGGCCCTGGGCGGCGAGATCGCGCTCAAGATCGCCAGCCCCGACATCCCGCACAAGTCCGACATCGGCGGCGTGGCCCTGGGCCTGCGCGGCGCCGACGAGGCCCGGCAGGCCTTCGAGACCCTGCAGGCGCGCGCCCGCCAGGCGCGGCCTGACGCCCGGCTCGAAGGCGCGCTCGCGGCCCGCATGGTGCGCGGCGGCGTCGAGTGCATTGCAGGCGTGCACCGTGACCCGGTGTTCGGCCCGGTGCTGATGTTCGGCCTGGGCGGCGTACATGTGGAAACCCTGCGCGACGTGAGCCTGCGGCTGCTGCCGGTGACCCGCAACGACGTGCAGGCGATGGTGGGTGAATTGCGCGCCCTGCCCCTGCTGCAAGGCGCGCGTGGAAAGGCGCCGGCGGACCTCGACTCGCTGGTCGACGCCCTGATGGCGCTGGCGTCCTTCGCTGAGCGCGCCGGCGACGCGCTGGAGAGCGCCGAGATCAACCCGCTGCTGGCCCGACCCGCGGCTGAGGGCGGCTGCGTGGCGCTGGACGCGCTGGTGATCGGCCGCCCCGTTGCCACCGAATCTGCTTCCTGAACGGAGACATCTGCCATGAGTACACCCACCTCCACGCCGGCCACCCTCGCCAGCGCCCGCCAGGACCTGGCCCGCGCCATCGGCCTCACCGCCTTCGTCTTCGGCTACCCGCTGATTGAGTCCATGCGCACCTGCCGCCTGCAGACCGGCGGCGCGCCGGGCGAGCCGCTGCGCGCGCCCGTCGACGCGCTGCACTCGATCCGCCAGCCCTCGACCGACCAGGACCGGGACATCGTCACCCCGGCCAACGACCTCCTCTACACGACGGCCTGGATCCACCTGGCCGATGGTCCGCGCCTGCTCACCGTGCCCGCCGCCGCGCGGCACCCGGGACGCTACTTCGTGCTGGCCCTGTACGACGCCTGGACCGAGAACTTCGAGAACCTGGGCCCGCGCAACTGCCAGGCCGAGGGCGAGACGGTGCTACTCGTGGGTCCCAAGGGCGAGGTGCCGCCGTCCCTCGCGCACCACCGCGTGGTGCGCTGCCCCACCGACCTGGTCTGGCTGATCGGCCGCATCCTGGTGGCCGACAAGGCGGACCTGCCGGCGGCGCACGCGCTGCAGGACGAGATCGCGCTGGCGCCCGCGTCGGGCACCGGCCGGGGCCGCCGCCCGCTGGCGGTGGAGCGCTGGGAAGGCGCCTCGGTCGACGCCATGGCCGAGGCCTGGGAGCAGCAGCGCCCCGCCGCCGAGGTGGCGCCGCGCTTCTTCACCCGCCTGTGCCAGGCCCTGGCCGAGACGCCCGGGCGCACCGAGGACGCAGGGCTGGTCGCCTGGCTGGGGCAGGCCGGGCTGGTGCCGAGCGCGCATTTCAGCTGGGAGGCGTTGGACGATCCCCAGCGCGCCGGGCTGGTGACGGGCTTCGCGGAAGCGGTGACCCTGGTCGCCACCGCGGCACGCAGCCGCCACAAGCGGCCCTGGACCCTGGCCTCGCGCGCCGGCCGCTACGGCAACGACTACCTGGTGCGCGCGCTGACCGCCTACATCGGCCTGGGGGCGCTGGCCACCGACGAGGCGCTCTATGGCGCCGGCCACTTCGACGCACGCCAGGAGCCCCTCACCGGCGAGCGCCGTTACCGCATGCGCTTCGAGCCAGGCGCGCTGCCGCCGGTGGAAGCCTTCTGGTCGGTGACCCTGTATGACGCCGACCGCTTCCTCTACCCCAACGAAATCGGCCGCCATGCGATCGGCGACCGCACCCCCGGCCTGCGGCTGGAGGCCGACGGCTCGCTGGAGATCGACTTCGCGCACCGCCGGCCCGCCGACGCCCGCAACTGGCTGCCCGCGCCCGCGGGTCACTTCTACCTGATCCTGCGCCTCTACCACCCGCGCGAAGGCGTGCGGCAATGGCGCATCCCGGCGCTGGAACCTCTGGAGAACTGAATGAGCACGAGCCACACCACGGACAAGAGCGCGCTGCAGGCCCTGGCCGAGGAGGCGGTCACCTACGCCTTTCCGCTGGCCGAGATGTCCCGCATGCGCGCGGTCACCTCGCCACGCCGCTGCCATGCCGGCCCGGCCGGCGAAAGCCCCGAGGACACGCGCCGCTGGTGCAACGTGCTCGTACACGCGCGCGAGCTGCTCGGATCCGGCCGCAGCAAGGTGGTGACCCCCAACAACGACACGCTCTACGTCAACACCTGGCTGGACCTGCGCCAGGGGCCGCTGGTGATCGAGGTGCCGGACACCGGGGGCCGCTACTACGTGCTGGGCCTGCTGGATTTCTACACCAACCCCTTCGGCAGCATCGGCTCGCGCTGCACCGGCACGGGCGCCGGCCGCCACGTGATCACGCCGCCAGGCTGGAAGGGCGATCTGCCCCAGGCCCTCGCAGGCCTGCCGGTGATCGAGTCACCGACGCCCTGGGTCTGGATCATCGGCCGCATCCTGGTCGACGGCCCTGCCGACCTGCCCGCCGTCCACGCGCTGCAGGACGGCTTCCACCTGCACCCGGCCCTGCCCACGCAGCGCCTGCCGATGCGCTTCGAGCCCGGTCCGCAGATGGACCCCGCCCGGCCCGACGCGGCGCGCTTCCTGGCCGTGGTGAACGAGGCGCTGGCCGTCAACCCGCCGCCGGCCGGCGAGCGCGCCCTGGTGGCCCGCTTCGCGGAAGTGGGCATCGGCGCCGGCCTGGGCGCCCCCTCACCTGCGCAAATCGACGTGATCGACACCGCCCTTCGGACCTGCCTGGCCCGCTGGCAGGAGACCGGCGTGGCGCAGACGCGTCCCAGCGGCTGGCAGTACATGCCGCCCCTGGGCCGCAGCTTCGGTAGCGACTATCTGATGCGCGCGCAGGTCGCGCTCAAGTACATCGGCGCCCTCGACAGCCTGGAGGCCTACTACCCCATGGCCTATCACGACGGCCAGGGCCGCCCGCTCGATGGCCATCACCGCTACCGCCTGCGCTTCGCCCCGGGGCAGCTGCCGCCGGCCCAGGCCTTCTGGTCGCTCACGATGTACGACACCCGCGACTGCATGCTGGTGCCCAACGAAATCGAGCGCTTCGCGATCGGCGATCGCACACCGGGTTTGCAGCGGGACGCCGATGGCGGCCTCACCCTCACCCTGCAGCGCGCGGCGCCCACCGCCCCGGTGGAGCGCGCCAACTGGTTGCCCGCCCCCGAGGGCAGCTTCTACCTGTGCCTGCGGGCCTACCTGCCCACCCCCGACATGCTGGAGGGCCGCTATGAGCTCCCTGCCCTCGAGCGCCTCTGAGCCCGCAGGCGGCGTGGCCACGGGCACGATGTCCCCCATGGCCGCCGGCACCGGCCTGCCGCTCAAGACCGGCGAGGGCGCCCAGCCCGTCGCGCCCGGCATCTGGCTGCTGCATGGCCAGGGCCAGTCCTTCGTGGCCGAAACCTCGGCGGGCCTCGTGGTCGTCGACGCCGGCCCAGGCGGTAAGGTCACCGCCGGCATGATCGAGGCGCTGCGTCGCTGCAGCGACGCGCCGGTGCATGCCCTCTGCTACAGCCACGGCCACGCCGGCTACAACGCCGGGGTGCCGCAGTGGCTGGAACACGCCCGCGAGCGCGGCGAGCCGGCCCCGCGCCTCATCGCCCACCGCAACGTGCCACGCCGCTACGCCCGCTACCGCGAGACGCAGGCGCTGCAGCAGCACCTGAACGAAATGCAGTTCCGCATGCCGCCCGGCAGCTTCGCGATGCGCCTGCACGAGCCCGAAGAGACCTTCGACCGTCACCTCGTCATCGGCGAGGGCGAGCAGCGCGTCGAGCTGATGTGGGCGCCCTCCGAGACGGACTGCTGCATCGCCGTCTGGTGCCCCGCCCAGCGCGTTCTCTATGGCGGGCCGGCGGTGATCGACTCCATTCCCAACATCGGCACGCCGCTGCGCACCCTGCGCGACCCGGTGCGCTGGGCCGACACCCTGGAGGACCTGCTCGCGCTGAACCCCGAGCAGGTGGTGCGCGAGTTCGGCCCCACGATCGTGGGTGCGCAGGCGGTGCGCGAGGTTCTGGGCCGCACCACCCTGGCCCTGCGCTGGCTGCGGACCGAGACGGTGCGCCTCATGAACGAGGGCCTGGGCGAGCGCGAGATCCTCGCCCGCATCCGCTATCCCGAGGACCTGTTCGGCCCCGAGTGGATGCGCCCCACCTACGGCGACCGCAGCTACATCGTCCGCGACATCTACCGCTCGGAAAACGGCTGGTGGGACCGCAACCCCACCTCCCTGCACCCCGCGCCCCCCGAGGACGTGGCCCGCGCACTGGGCGAGGCCATCGCCGACAAGGCGGCGGTGCTGGCCCAGGCCCGCCGCCATGCCGAGGGCGGCCGGCTGCAGCTGGCCCTGCACGTGATCGACCTGCTGGCTCTGGCTGAAGGCGAGGCGCCGGAGTTTGCCGAGGCCCGCCGCCTCAAGGCTGGCTGGCTGCGCGAGCGCGCGCCCCAGGTGCAGACCTACATCTCGAAGAGCCTCTACCACCACGGCGCCGCCCGGCTCGAGGCGCAGGCGAATGCGGCCCGCCCTGCGGCAAACCCCGATGGCAAGCGCGGCGCGCTGCCCGATGCTTCGGCCAGCGCCGGCCACTCGTGAAGAACACCCACACCACATCCAACGCACGGAGACAACGATGATCAAAGTCACCTCGACCCGCCTGCTCCCCACCCTCATGCTCGCCTTGCTGGCATCGCTGACAGCGGAAGCCTTCGCCCAGGGCAGTTACCCGGACCGACCCATCACCCTGGTGGTGCCCACCGCCCCTGCTGGCGGCACTGACACCATCGGCCGGTTCATCGGTGAGCGCCTCTCGCGCGCCCTGAAGCAGTCAGTGGTCATCGAGAACAAGCCCGGCGCCAACGGCGTGCTGGGCACCGACAACGTGATCCGGGCACAACCCGACGGCTACCGCCTCCTCTTCACCTACACCGCGGCCCAGGTGGTCAATCCGGCCATCATGCGCAAGCCGCCCTATGACCCGGTGAAAGACCTGGCGCCCATCGGCCAGATCGGCCGGGCCGGCAACTTCGTGGTCGTCAACCCGCAGTTCCCGGTCAAGAACATGAAGGAGCTGGTCGACTACGCCAAGGCCAACCCGGACAAGCTGAGCTACTGCTCCTGGGGCACCGGCTCGGGCGGCCACCTGCTGGTGGAGTACATCAAGAAGCAGACCGGCATCAAGATGACCCACATCCCGTACAAGGGCACCGCGCCCTGCGTGCAGGACGTGATCGGCGGCCAGCTGATGGTGGGCAGCGCCGACATCTCGTCCACTGTCGAACTGGTGCGCGGCGGCAAGCTCCGCGCCATCGCCTACGGCGGTGCCAGCCGCCTGCCGCGCCTGCCGGACGTGCCCACCCTCTCGGAGTCGGGCGTGACCTTCAATGCCTTCTCCTGGTATGGCCTCTTCGCGCCCGCGGCCACGCCCAAGCCCATCGTGCAGAAGGTCAGCGCCGCCCTGCAGGAGATCCTCAAGGACCCGGCCACGGTGGAACGCCTCGCCGAGTTCAACTTCACCGACATTCCGGCCACCTCGCCGGAGCTGTTCGCCGAGACCGTGCGCCGCGATGCGCAGGTCTGGGGCGACCTGGCGCGCTCCCTCAACCTGGTCGTCGACTGAGCGAAGCGGGCCGCGCTCAGCGCGCGTAGCGGCGCGCGCCCGCCACGCACACGATCACGGCCAGGGCCGACAGCGCCATTGGCCAGGTGACCTGCTCGCCAAGCACCAGGGCGGCCAGCATCAGGCCGAGGAACGGCTGGAGCAGCTGCAACTGGGCGACGGCGGCCACGCCGCCCTGGGCCAGGCCGCGGTACCAGAAGATGAAGCCCACCAGCATGCTGAAGACCGAGACATAGGCCAGGCCCGCCCAGGCCGGCGCAGTGACGCCGTCGAACGAGGCCGGCAGCGTGGCGGCCGCCAGGGGCAGCATCACCGGCAGCGAGAGCACCAGCGACCATGAGATGACCTGCCACCCGCCCAGGCGGGGCGTGAGCCGCGCGCCCTCGGCATAGCCCAGGCCGCAGACCGCGATGGCGGCCAGCATCAGCGCGTCACCAACCAGCGAGGCCGCCGCGCCCTGGGCCAGCGCATAGCCGCCGACCATGCCGCTGCCCAGCACCGAGAACAGCCAGAAGGCCGGGCGCGGTCGCTCACCTCCCCGCAGCACTGAGAAGATGGCGGTGGACAGCGGCAGGGCGCCGATGAATACCATGGCCTGCGCCGAGGTGATGTGCTTCAGCGCCAGGGCCGTGAACAAGGGAAAGCCCACCACGCAGCCGAAGGCCACCAGGGCCAGGGCGCCCAGGTCCTCCCGCTGCGGCCGCCGCTGCCGCCCGGCCACCAGCAGGGCGGCAGCGAGCAGGCCGGCCAGGACCGCGCGGGCGCCGGTGAGGAACACCGGGTCGAAGGCTGCCACCGCGAGCCGGGTCGCCGGCAGCGAGCCGCTGAAGATCGCCACCCCGATCAGGCCATTCCACCAACCTTGTGTTGTTCGTTCCAATCCTTTTTCCCTCCTGGAGAGCCGCCCGCCATCTCGTCAGTAATTTGACAGCATTCAGCAATTCGTCAGTTACGAAGCAGGGCCAGTCGCCGCTCCCCGGGGCGTCCGGGCGGTGACGCCACCTCTGACTCAGGACCGCTTCGATGCTCTCCTCGCTATTTCGCAAGCCCGCGCCGGCCCCGGCTCCGGCCCCTGCGAACCGGCAACCCTCCGTCCCCATCCGATTCAACCACGGCCAGAGCGCGGACCTGAAGCCTTTGACGCTCGGCCTCCTCCAGGCCATTGGCAATCCGGCGACCGGGATTTGCCTCGATGCTCACGTCTGCCAGGATGCCCCTGAAGTCCTGCGCGCCCTGCGGCAGATGGTCGAGGACGAACTGGGGCCGGACGAGGCCGCCGGGGCGTTTCCCGTGGCCACCGGCTTGGATGGCACCCTGCAGGCCGTTGGCGTCCTGCTCGAGCGCCATCGCGCCGAGGCCCGGCAGGTGTTCGAGCAGGGGGTGGACGCCACCCGCCGTGAGCAGCCCCTCGCGCCGCCCGATGTGGAGCGGTTCGCCCGGGCCTGCATGGAGGACCGCATCGCCGAAGCACTGGGTCGGCACCGCGAGGAGGTCTGGGCGCAGAAGGAGGCGGACCTGCGCGACTGGCAGCCGCGCCGTTCGACCCAGGCGATCTCGGCCTCGCTGCGTCCGCTGGGGAACCACGTCATCTACCCGCTGGGGCCGGTGCGCCCCGAGCTGACCCCTGCGTACCGCGCGCGCCTGCTGGCCGACATGCGCGAGGCCTTGAAGGCGCAGGGGAGCCGGACGCAGGAGACGCTCTCCCCTGTCGAGGTCGCGGAGGTGGTCCAGTGCGTCGTCAATGGCCCGCCCCACGCCCTGGGGCTGGCGCCGATCCGTGCGCTGCAGTCCGGAGCCGACCCCGACGGGAACACGGGCCGATGAACCGGGGCATGGCCGTCCCGCGCCGCGTCACCCGCGGATGAAAAAAGCGGCCCGAGGGCCGCTTTCTCATGGACGGTCCGCAGACCGTGCCGGGGGGCTTCAGGCCGCAACCTTGGCAGCCGCCTCGGTGTAGTCCCCGATCTTGTCGAAGTTCAGGTACTGGTAGACCTTGTCGCCGTTGGCGGTGAGCACGCCCATGTCGGCCATGTACTCCTCCTTGGTCGGGATGCGACCGAGCTTGGAGCAGATGGACGCCAGTTCGGCGCTGCCCAGGTACACGTTGGTGTTCTTGCCCAGGCGGTTGGGGAAGTTGCGGGTGCTGGTCGACATCACCGTCGCGCCTTCGCGGACCTGGGCCTGGTTGCCCATGCACAGCGAGCAGCCGGGCATCTCGGTGCGGGCGCCCGCGGCGCCAAACACGCCGTAGTGGCCCTCCTCGGTGAGTTGCGTCTGGTCCATCTTGGTCGGCGGGGCGACCCACAGCTTGACCGGGATGTCGCGCTTGCCTTCGAGCAGCTTGGAGGCGGCACGGAAGTGGCCGATGTTGGTCATGCAGGAACCGATGAACACCTCGTCGATCTTGGCGCCGGCGACTTCGGACAGCATCTTCACGTCGTCCGGGTCGTTCGGGCAGGCGACGATCGGCTCCTTGATCTCGTCGAGGTTGATCTCGATGACCGCGGCGTACTCGGCGTCGGCGTCGGCCTTGAGCAGCTTGGGATCCTTCAGCCAGGCTTCCTGGGCGGCGATACGGCGCTGCAGGGTGCGGGCGTCGGAGTAGCCGTTGGCGATCATCCACTTCATCAGCGTGATGTTGCTGTTGATGTACTCCATCACCGGCTCCTTATTCAGGTGCACGGTGCAGCCGGCGGCGGAGCGCTCGGCGGAAGCGTCGGACAGCTCGAAGGCCTGTTCCACCTTCAGGTCAGGCAGGCCCTCGATCTCGAGGATGCGGCCGGAGAAGATGTTCTTCTTGCCCTTCTTCTCGACGGTCAGGTGGCCCTGCTTGATGGCGGCCAGGGGGATGGCGTTGACCAGGTCACGCAGGGTGACGCCGGGCTGCATCTTGCCCTTGAAGCGCACCAGCACGCTCTCGGGCATGTCCAGCGGCATCACGCCGGTGGCGGCGGCGAAGGCCACGAGGCCAGAGCCGGCGGGGAAGGAGATGCCGATCGGGAAGCGGGTGTGCGAGTCGCCGCCGGTGCCGACGGTGTCGGGCAGCAGGAAGCGGTTCAGCCAGGAGTGGATCACGCCGTCGCCGGGACGCAGCGAGATGCCGCCGCGGTTGGACATGAAGGCGGGCAGCTCGTGGTGGGTCTTGACGTCCACCGGCTTCGGGTAGGCCGCGGTGTGGCAGAAGGACTGCATCACCAGGTCGGCGGAGAAGCCCAGGCAGGCCAGGTCCTTCAGCTCATCGCGGGTCATGGTGCCGGTGGTGTCCTGGGAACCCACGGAGGTCATGCGCGGCTCGCAGTAGGTGCCCGGGCGGATGCCCTTGCCTTCCGGCATGCCGCAGGCGCGGCCGACCATCTTCTGGGCCAGGGTGAAGCCCTTGCCGGTGTCCTTGGGGGCCTGGGGCAGGCGGAACAGGGTCGAGGCGGGCAGGCCCAGGGCCTCGCGGGCCTTGGCGGTCAGGCCGCGGCCGATGATCAGCGGAATGCGGCCGCCGGCGCGCACTTCGTCGAACAGCACGTCGCTGCGGACCTGGAACTCGGCGATGACCTGGCCGTTCTTGAGGGCCTTGCCTTCATAGGGGCGCAGCTCGATCTCGTCGCCCATCTCCATCTTGCTCACGTCGAGCTCGATGGGCAGGGCGCCGGCGTCTTCCATGGTGTTGTAGAAGATCGGGGCGATCTTGGAGCCCAGGCAGACGCCGCCGAAGCGCTTGTTGGGGACGAAGGGGATGTCCTCGCCGGTGAACCACAGCACGCTGTTGGTGGCCGACTTGCGGGAAGAACCGGTGCCCACCACGTCGCCAACGTAGGCCACCAGGTTGCCCTTCTTCTTCAGGTCCTCGATGAACTTGATCGGGCCGCGCTTGCCGTCTTCCTCGGGGGTGATGCCGGGACGGGCGTTCTTCAGCATCGCCAGCGCGTGCAGCGGGATGTCCGGGCGGCTCCAGGCGTCGGGGGCGGGCGACAGGTCGTCGGTGTTGGTCTCGCCGGTCACCTTGAACACGGTGAGCTTGAGCGACTTCGGCACTTCGGGGCGGCTGGTGAACCACTCGGCGTCGGCCCAGGACTGCATCACGGCCTTGGCGTTGGCGTTGCCCTTGGCGGCCTTTTCCTGCACGTCATGGAACTGGTCGAACATCAGCAGGGTGGTCTTGAGGCCGTTGGCCGCCACCTGGCCGACTTCGGCGTCGTCCAGCAGCTCGATCAGCGGGCTGATGTTGTAGCCGCCCAGCATGGTGCCCAGGAGCTCGGTCGCCTTGGCGCGCGAGATCAGGGGGCACTTCTCCTTGCCCAGGGCCACGGCGGCCAGGTAGCTGGCCTTGACCTTGGCGGCGTCGTCCACGCCGGCGGGCACGCGGTGGGTGATCAGGTCGAGCAGCACCTGCTCCTCGCCCTTGGGCGGGTTCTTCAGCAGCTCGATCAGGTCGGCGGTCTGCTGCGCGGTCAGCGGCAGCGGCGGGATGCCGAGCTTGGCACGTTCGGCGACATGGTCACGGTAGGCTTGCAGCATTGTTTTCTCTCCGTCAAAAAAATCGGTTCAGGTTCGTGCGAGCAGGGCCAGCGGCCCCCTCAGTTGGCAGGGGCCGCCGGGGCCGCCTTGGGTGCCGCGTCCAGCAGGCTGGGCGGCGGGTTCTTCTTCATCGCCTCGGCCACCACGACCTGCGCGGGGCTCTGGCATTCATCGGCCAGGCGCTGTCCCAGCTTCTGGCTCATGAGCATGGACTTGTTCCCGAGCTGCAGCCACATCGCGCCGCGCTTGGGGTCTTCCAGGCGGATGGCGCCGGTGCGGCTTTCCGTCGGGTGCATGCGGAACCTCTGGCCCTTGCTGGTCGACACGAGGAAGAAGCCCTCGTGACGCAGCGGGGTGACGGTGACGCTCGCGCCCAGCTCGCAGGCCATGGTGCCCACGTGGACCGTGCGGGCCACTTCGAGCTCGGCGGGGGACAGGGCGTGCGGCGGCTCGTCTTCGATCGGGGTGCGCTCCTCCACCGCCTTCTGCGCCGATGGGGCCAGGCCGGCCGGCTTGGCCTTGTGGCCCTTGCCGGCCTGGGCCTTGGGCTTGGGCCCGGCCTGGGACGCCTGCGCGTCCTGCCCGGCGGCGACCGCAGGCGAAGCGGCCTGTGCGGCCAGCACCAGGGCCAGCCCCAGGAGCCGGACCAGGCGCGCCGGCGAGCGCGTGAAGAGGGAAAGGGAATTCATGCGACGACCTCCTTGAACCAGGGATGGACCTCGACCGGCAGCGTGCGGCCGGTCTGGTGCGCGCGCTCCAGCACCTGCCAGTGGAAGCGGTAGCTGGCGCGGTCTTCCAGCTTGCCGGCGTGGCTGATCGGCGCCCAGTCGGCAGCGGCCGCGGCCAGCACGATGGCGGCGGCGGTCTCGATGTCGCGGGCGTCGGGCGCCAGGGCCTCGAGCACCAGCCGGATCTGGTCCGGGTGGATGCTCCACATGCGGGTGTAGCCCAGCTCGCGGGCGGCGCGGCGCGCGGCCTGGCGGAAGGCGTCGTGGTTCTTGAACTCGGTGACCACGCAGTGCGAGGGCACCTTGCCGTGCGCGTGGCAGGCCGAAGCAATTTCCATCTTGGCGCGCAGCACCAGCGGGTGGCTGAACTGCCCCTCCACGCCCATGCCGTCGCCGGGTATGGCGCCGCCATGCGCGGAGACGAAGTCCATCAGGCCGAAGCTCAGGGACTGGATGCGCGGATGCGCCGCGATGTCGAAGGCGCGGTGCACCGCGGCCGGCGACTCGATGAGGGCATGCAGGGCCAGCTGCGGCGCGCCGGCAGCGTCGAGGGCGCGCGCAGCGCGCTCGACGTCGGCGACGGTCTCGACCTTGGGCACCATGACATGCGCCAGGCGGCTGCCCGCCCGGCCCACGATGGCGCGAATGTCGTCGTCAAAAGAGGGATGGTCAACTGGGTGCACGCGCACCGCGACCCGCGCGCCCGGCGCGGCGGACGCGGCGAGCTCGGCGACCAGGGCCGCGTGCTCGCGCTCGCCGCCCACCGGGGCGCCGTCTTCGCAATCGAGGGTGACGTCGAAGACGCAGGCGCCGAATTCGGCCGCCATCTCGGCCTGCAGCTGCAGGCTCTTCTTCATCCGTGCCTCGACGCCGCTGTAGTGGTCGCACACCGGCAGCGAGTCGGTGCGCGCCTGGGCGCCGAGGAGAACGTCGCGGGGATGCGCGCTCACGGACGTGCGGGGTACTGCGTCGACGGGATTACAGCAGGTGGGCGACGCCAGCCTGCTCGTCCTGCAGCTCCTTGAGCGTCTTGTTGATACGCTCCTGGCTGAAGGCGTCGATCTCGAGGCCCTTGACGACTTCGTACTTGCCGTCCTTGGTGATGACGGGGAAGCCGAACATCACGTCCTTGGGGATGCCGTAGTCGCCGTTGGACGGGATGCCCATGGTGACCCACTTGCCGTTGGAGCCCAGGGCCCAGTCACGCATGTGGTCGATGGCGGCGTTGGCGGCCGAGGCGGCGGAGGACAGACCGCGCGCGTCGATGATGGCGGCGCCGCGCTTGCCCACGGTGGGCAGGAACACGTCGGCGTTCCAGACCTGGTCGTTGATCTGGTCCTTGATGCTCTTGCCGTTGGCGGTGGCGAAACGGTAGTCGGCGTACATGGTGGGCGAGTGGTTGCCCCACACGGTCAGCTTCTCGATGTCACCGACCTTGCAGCCGGTCTTGGCGGCGATCTGGGAGGCGGCGCGGTTGTGGTCCAGGCGCAGCATGGCGGTGAAGTTCTCGCGCGGCAGGCTGGGCGCGCTCTTCATCGCGATGTAGGCGTTGGTGTTGGCGGGGTTGCCCACGACCAGCACCTTGACGTTGCGGGAGGCGACCTTGTCCAGGGCCTTGCCCTGGGCGGTGAAGATCTGGGCGTTGGCGGCCAGCAGGTCGGCGCGCTCCATGCCGGGGCCACGGGGACGGGCGCCGACCAGCAGGGCGTAGTCGGTGTCCTTGAAGGCGGTCATCGGGTCGGCGTGGGCTTCCATGCCAGCCAGCAGGGGGAAGGCGCAGTCTTCCAGTTCCATCATCACGCCCTTGAGCGCCTTCTGGGCCTTCTCGTCGGGGATCTCGAGCAGTTGCAGGATCACGGGCTGGTCCTTGCCCAGCATCTCGCCAGAGGCGATGCGGAACAGGAGGGCGTAACCGATCTGGCCAGCGGCACCGGTGACGGCGACGCGAACGGGCTTCTTGCTCATGGGAAATCTCCGGATGAAGTGTGAAAGACGGACAGACTCCGGAGGCGGGGGCATGGGCCCCGACAACCGGCCCGCGCGGCCACGGAGGGCAGCTGCGCAACGCCGGCGAGTGTACTGCCGAAAAGCCGCGCCGGTCAATTTGTCTTATGTCTTATATAAGATATGATTTGACGCAGTTCACGCATCATGGCCACCGCACCCCTGCCCTCCCCCGACACCGGCGCGCCGGAAGCGGGCACGCCCGCCTTCAGCCCCCTCTACCAGCAGATCAAGGGCCTGATCCTCCAGAGCCTGCAGGCCGGCGAGTGGAAGCCGGGCGAGATGATCCCCAGCGAGATGGACCTGGCCGCGCGCTTCCGCGTGAGCCAGGGCACGGTGCGCAAGGCGATCGACGAGCTCGCCACTGAGAACCTTCTGGTACGCCGCCAGGGCAAGGGCACCTTCGTCGCCACCCACGCCGAGCAGCACGTGCAGTACCGGTTCCTCCGCCTGGTGCCGGACGCGGGCAGCCCCGGCGCCGAGACCCAGGCCGAACGCACCATCGTGGAGTGCCGCCGCGTGCGCGCCAGCGCCGAGGTCGCCCGCCTGCTGGCGCTGCGCGCCGGCGACGCGGTGGTGCAGGTGCGACGCGTGCTTTCGTTTGACGGCATGCCCACCATCCTCGAGGACATGTGGCTGCCCGGCGCGGCGTTCAAGGGCCTCTCAGCCGAGCGCCTGGCCGGCTGGCGCGGCGCCACCTACGCGATGTTCGAGCTCGAGTTCGGCGTGCGGATGGTGCGCGCCCAGGAGCGCCTGCGCGCGGTCGCGGCCGACGCCGAGCAGGCCAGGCTGCTGCAGGTGGCCAAGGGCCACCCGCTCCTCTCGGTCGAACGAATCGCTTTGACCTACAACGACGTGCCGATGGAGCTGCGCCGCGGCTTCTACCGCACCGATTCCCGCCATTACCGCAACGACCTGAGCTGAGACCGCGCATGCGCACCTTCTTCTGACCTCCGCCCGCGCGGCCCTTCGCCGACCGACACGAGCAACGCATCTCGAGCGACCCGCGAGTCGCGCACGTGTCGGGAGATTCGCGAAGGTTCCGCGTCAGCTTGACGCATTGAAATAGAATTTCCGACCGTCACGACTGCAACCCTCACGCACACCCCATGACAGACATCGCGAAGAAGCGGCCCGAGTTCCGCAACATCAACGCCCTGACGGACCTGCCGACCTACCGGCTCCCGGCCGCCGGCATCGTCTCCATCCTGCACCGCGTGAGCGGCGTGCTGATGTTCCTCCTCCTGCCCTTCATCATCTGGATGTTCGACACCTCGGTGTCCTCCGAGATCTCGTTTGCGCGCTTCACCGCCGCCTTCAACATCGGCATCGGCTTCGTGCCGGGCTGGCTCGTGAAGCTGGTGGCCCTGGCCCTGATCTGGGCCTACCTGCACCACTTCATCGCCGGCATCCGCCACATCATGATGGACCTGAACCACGCCGCCGTGACCAAGCAGTCCGGCGCCGCCAGCGCCAAGCGCACCCTGGTGGCCAGCGTGGTCCTGACCGTCGCCCTGGGCGCCAAGCTGTTCGGCCTGTACTGAGCCGGCGCCCCCCAGACAAGAATCCCGAGGAGAGAAACCCCATGTCCGTGAACTACGGTTCCAAGCGCATCGTCTCCGGTGCCCATTACGGCCTGCGCGACTGGATCGCCCAGCGCGTCACCGGCCTGCTGATGGCGCTGTTCACCCTGGTCGTCCTGGCCCAATTGATCTTCTTCAAGGGCCCGATCGGCTACGAGAAGTGGGCCGGCATCTTCGCCGCCCAGTGGATGAAGTTCCTCACCTTCTCCGTCATCGTCGCCCTGATCTACCACGTGTGGGTCGGCGTCCGTGACGTGCTGATGGACTACGTCAAGCCCGTGGGCATCCGCCTGGCCCTGCAGGTCTTCGCCATCGTCTGGCTGGTCGGCTGCGCCGGCTGGTCCATCGAGGCCCTGTGGCGCCTCTGAGCGGCCCGAACGGCCACCGCCTGATCCACGTCTGAGAACCCGAGTCTTCCCAGCATGACCTACACCTCCAACAACATCACCAAGCGCAAGTTCGACGTCGTCATCGTCGGCGCCGGCGGCTCCGGCATGCGCGCCTCGCTGCAGCTGGCCCGCGCCGGCCTGAACGTGGCCGTCCTGTCCAAGGTCTTCCCCACCCGCTCGCACACCGTCGCCGCCCAGGGCGGCATCGGCGCCTCGCTGGGCAACATGAGCGAGGACAACTGGCACTACCACTTCTACGACACCGTCAAGGGCTCCGACTGGCTCGGCGACCAGGACGCGATCGAGTTCATGTGCCGTGAAGCGCCCAAGGTCGTCTACGACCTCGAGCACATGGGCATGCCCTTCGACCGCAACCCCGACGGCACCATCTACCAGCGCCCCTTCGGCGGCCACACCGCCAACTACGGCGAGAAGCCCGTCCAGCGCGCCTGCGCCGCGGCCGACCGTACTGGCCACGCGATGCTGCACACCCTGTACCAGCAGAACGTCAAGGCCAAGACCAGCTTCTTCGTCGAGTGGATGGCCCTGGACCTGATCCGCGACGCCGACGGCGACGTGGTCGGCGTGACCGCCCTCGAGATGGAAACCGGCGACCTGCACATCCTGCAGGCCAAGACCGT
>JACCDG011482188.1_pt1 | contig 28205 bp, 53 predicted proteins | sample 7442471 | NCBI WGS metagenome assembly JACCDG01 (sample SAMN15323444, study PRJNA562643) | freshwater metagenome | isolation source: river surface water | place: USA:Blue River Watershed | collected 2017-08-17 | reverse complement strand
TCAGATATATTGACGAAGCCATTATTGATATTAAAGATTAATAATTTAAGATGTAAGATTAGCGGGTTCATATTTAATACCCGCTAATTTTTTCGGAGAAAAAATCGACCAAAAACACTTTTTTTGAGTCAAAAAAAATAATAAAAAAGGTTGTATACTGTAAATGTGGCGGTTTCGTCAGGCTTCGTTTTCAACAATACGAATTACGATGATACGAATGCGAATACGAGTTCCGCTTCTCGACTATGCTGAAAAAATTAATAAACGCAGTATAAACCCTACCAACATGGTAAAAAATAAATGATTAAAAAAAAGGTTGTTAGTATTTTTGTAAGAAATCTACCTTAAAAGCAAAGGAGTGAAAAGAAAAAATAATTTATATAAAGATATAATAAGTGTTGAAAATTTAAAAATTGCAGATACAAATGCTCGTAAAGGAAAATCAAACCAATCTTCTATAAAAAGACATGATAAGAAAAAAGATAAAAATATAATTAAATTACATTATCAATTAAAAAATAAATCTTATAAAACATCTGCATACGAAACATTTAAAATTTTAGACCCAAAAGAAAGATTAATTTACAAATTACCTTATTATCCTGATAGAATAGTGCATCATGCCGTTATGAATATATTAGAATCAATTTTTGTTAAAATATTTACATCTGATACTTATAGTTGTATTAAAGGTAGAGGTATTCATTCTGCATCAAAAAAGATAAAATTAGCATTAAAAGATGTTGATAATACTACATATTATTTGAAGATTGATATTAAGAAATTTTATCCTAGTGTAAATCATGATATTTTAAAAATGTTATTAAGGCGTAAATTTAAAGATAAAGACTTATTATGGTTACTTGATGATATTATAGATAGTGCAGAAGGATTACCAATAGGTAATTATTTAAGTCAATATTTTGCTAATTTTTATCTTACATATTTTGACCATTGGATAAAAGAAAGTCAATCTGTTACTTATTATTTTAGATATGCTGATGATATGATTTTTCTTTCAAATAGTAAAAAGTTTTTACATGAATTATTATTTAAAATAAAAAAATATCTAAATGATAATTTAAAACTAACACTTAAAAATAATTATAGAATAGCACCCGTAAAAACAGGAATGGATATTTTAGGATATGTATTTTTTCCTGATAGAACAAGGGTAAGAAAGATTATTAAACAAAATTTTGCACGTATGCTTAAATATAGACCAAATAAAGAATCCATAGAAGCATATTTAGGATGGTTAAAACATGGTAATTGTATAAACTTAACAAATAAACTACTATATGGCGCAAGATGTTAAAAGATTCTCGGATTTAGGAATAACTGTAACTAATAAAAAGTTTGTAGGTGAGAAGATAAGACTTGCAAAAGTTATTGGTGTAGAAATTTTAGTTCACGCATACTATATAAAACCTTCTAAATACCCCGAAAGAGGAAGTGATAAATGTTTATGGCTTCAAATAAGCGTTGATGGTAAAAAATATGTTGCCTTTTCTATAGCAAAAATACTAATGGAATCTATAGTGAAAATACCCGAAGATTCATTTCCATTTTTAACAACAGTAATAAATACTAATGATTTTTATGAATTTACATAATTATATTAACCAAAATAAAAAAAAACAAAAAAACAATTGTTATGCAAACTAAAGACGAAGAAATCTACAAAAAAATTGAAGAAATCTACAACACTGAAAAAGGAAAGCCATTTATTATTCACTTAGTAAGAAGTTTTTTACCAATTAATCGCTCAACATTTATGTTATCGAATCCGAAAAACAAAAAAATGAAATGTGCAGTTATGGGTACTCCTTTAGTTAGTAAAGGTGATTTATTTAAGTTTAATGTTGAAAATGTAGATGAAATTTTTAAAAATATTTCTGATAGATTATTAGGTAAAACGACTCAAAACATTGTTGTAGATAACTTTAAAGGTAAATTATTTGCAATTGAATGTCAAAATTCAGATAAAGTTGTTTGTTTACAGGTAGTACAGCAGTTATATAATTTCACTTGTTCTGAGTTATTAAAAGGAAATAAAAATATTGAATTTGTCCTTAAAGATGAGCAAAGAAAGGAAGTAGCTAAATATTCATCTAAACAAGAAAGTTTTGTTGAAAAGCAAAATCAGGTTAAATCAGATGAACCTAAATCTAAGGTAGCTGTATTTGAACAAAAAAAGGCTTTTGCTGATAGAAATAAATCTAATAGTCCTTCAGTTAATAATCAAAATAACGAATCTAAAAAGCCTGAAGTTATTCATTCTACTACTAGCTTAGGTGATTTTAGTTCATTGCAAAAATTAAAGGAACAAATGGAGAGTAAGGGATTATAAAAAATACACATGGAAAAGTTATTTGTTAACGGTAGTATGTATAAGAGAGATATTGAAACTAATTCGATATATATTAATATTAATCATTTAAATCTTAAAGATGCCAAAATATTAAAAAGAGGGAATGATTTACTATACCATATTACTTATTATTCAGTAAAACAATCTGTTAAAGATGCTTTAAGATTATCTATAAAAAATGGTTTTAAGGTTATTTTTGAACATGATGGTAAAAAAATATTATTATTATTTAATAAATAAGAAAACATGATAAAGTTAGTTAAAAAATGTATTAGAGGTTATGTTAATTTCTGCTACATAATGTGTAAAAATGCTCTTGCTGCATTTGATTTAATGGATTCTATTGATGAAATGAATAAGAATTTCAATGATAAGATTGTAAACAAACCTGTAGATAAGAAATAAATGGATACTTACTCTAAATTACAAAACACTAATAATCCTAATATAATTAGATATTCTCGTATCGGAAAAAATATTAAGCATATTTTTTTTGTTGAGTATAATAAAAAAGGTGAAGTTATATGTGTTTTAGGTATGGAGAAGTTTATAATTGAAAATCCATTAGGAAATGCTAGAGCAAAGAAAGGTGCATTTAAAAAGGGAAACAGTTCTAAATGTGAATTTAACGAAGCTTTATATAAGGCGACAATGTTTTTATTGGATAAGGAGCAAAAACGAAGGTCTTATGCTAAAATAGTAAAGCCTACTGATGAATTAAATAAATTTGACGATTTATACGAAACTGAATTGGTTATTTTAGATAAAGATTGTATGAACAGCTCTCAGGTTAGAATAATTGAATTTTCGGAAAAAAGGACATTTGCTAAAATTGCTAATGAAAAAGGTGGAAGTTGGAATGTTTCAACAAAAAGATTAACTAAAATAGAAAATTAATATAATGAAAAATAAAATAAATCTGCGTAAAATTATTATAGATAAATATCCTGATGATGAGGAAATATTTTTCGCTAAGGGTTTTGATGATGCTATAATCGGAATTGAGGAAGATACAATGAGAGTTGTTTATTCATCTAAAAAAGCTATACAAATAATCTATAATGATACTCCAATGAAAAAATCTGATTTAGATAAAGATGAAATTGAAAGTGGAGTTACAGTTAGAGATAAAAGAATGGAGTAATCTATTGAACATTTTGAGTTTAATGTTCGTGGCTCTAAAGGTAAAAAATTGCCAATTTGGGTAGATGATGATTTTGAATAATAAATAAAAAATGGAAATTAATAAAGAAAAAATAACTAAGGATGCCATTGATACTTTTGGTATTGAGAATCAATTTGATATGGTATTCGAGGAGTTTGGTGAATTAATCCAAGCCCTTAATAAAATCCAAAGGATATTTACAGTTGAGCAACTAGTTGAGATTAAGAGTGGTAATTTTAAATTCGATAACTATAAAGTAGCTTTAACTTATTGTGATATGTGTAGTGAAATTGCGGATGCTAAAATAATGATAAGACAGCTAGAGCATATATTTAGTAATGACCATATTAATATTTCTGAGGAAAGAAAGTTAATTAGATTGGCGGACACTATTCAAAAAGAAAAATTTAAAAATAAGAAGTAAAAATGATTACCAATAAGGCTAGTGATATTTGTATATTTTTCGGAAATGAAAAAGCTACCGTTAGTGTAAGTGCTACTAAAGGAACTTTAACTATTCAGGAGTTAGCAAAAGATGTTGAAATAGGAGCAGATAATTTAAGCCCTGAAGATATTAAAAACCTTCCTACAGTAAATATTGAATTTTTTGAAATAGTAACCTTATATGGATTTATTAATAAATTACAAGAGGTGAAAAATAATTTCACGGATTTTAATTTTGAAAATAAATTTATTTATGAAGAATTTGATATAAATGAAAATATAGTAGGTATTCTTTCAGATGAAAAAGAATTAGGAGAACCTAAAATTATCGTTATAAGTAAATTAAAAATGATGTTTTATAAATCCCAAAGTATTGATGTTTTATTAAGGTCTTTAAGTGTAATTGAGAGAAATTGGCGTGACCCTGAAGGGTATTATTTAGCTTGTTAAAAATTAAAAAAATAAAGATTATGGAAAACGAAAACGAAAATACAAATCAATTATATGTTGCGCCTAGTGTACCGATAGCTGTGCCAATGTTTAAGCCAAGTGATTTAGGTAAATATGATAAAACACCCGATATGTCAAAAGAAATAACTATATCAAATGAGTGGAGAAATAAAATCCAAATTAAACACTTATTCACTAGAGATACAACGACTTCTCCTGAATTAACTATTACGCTTTGCGAAACATTAATAAGACAATTAAAAGCTATTAAAACAAGAGAGGAAGGTGGAAATCTTTGTGAGGATGACTCATACATTGTTGATGAAAAGTTAACAGAATTAATAGACCATTTTGAATTTCTTATTAATTTAGCACAAGGTTCTATTCCCGAAAAACAAGACTTAGAAGGTGCTATTAAAGAGGATGAGTGGAGTGATTTTGGATTCGATGGAAACTATCAAGAATGGTTCAATGATTATTTATCCCAATTGTATGATTTAGGAGATATGAGAGTAATAACAGATAAGAGTAAAATAAGTCAAAAATTCATTTGGATATATTAAAACATGGCACAAACCTATTTCTACATTCTTTTAAATAAAAACGGTAATATGATTCATGCCGATGAAAAATTGCCTATCTATTGGAATAAGCAGGTTGCTATTAAGCAACAGAAATTATTTAATGCTTATGAAATTAGAAAATTATCAATAACTGAATTATTAAAATTAATTGAAAAGTATAAGCCTATAAATAATTTTAATTATAATATTTATGCCCATGCTTGTTAAAATAAAATAATTAAATAAAAACATAAACCAAAAAAAATACAAAAAAATGAGAAAATTTTTCATATCAGGAAATCTTACAAAAGATGCTGAAGTAAAAGAAGCAGCAGGAAGAAAGGCTATTAATTTTTCTATAGCTTATAACGAGTATTTTAAAGATAAAAATGGCGAAAAGCTAGAAAAGACAACATTTTATAATGCTGTAATTTGGAGAGATGAGAATGTTAATATTGCTAAATTCCTTACTAAAGGAACAAAAGTTATAATTGAAGCTGTTCCTGAAGCTGAAATGTATAAAAATAAGGATGGTGAAACAGTATGTGCAATTAAGTTAATTGTTCATGATATTGAATTAATTGGTGGCGGTACTAAACCTGCTGATAGTAATAATTCGGCAAGTATCAATAAAGAAAAAGATTTACCATTCTAAAATAATTAAACATAATGGAAAATAAAGAAGAATTTAAACTTGGAGAATTTAAGCCTGAAGATTATATTACAATTAATTACTTTTGGAAACATATATTAATAACATTTTCAATTATAACAATAAGTTTAATTGTAGCTCTAGGATTTATTTCATACGGATTAAATCTAATGTCAAAATCAAGTACATTTTATTTTATATTGGGTATATTAATTAATGCAGCATCTGTTGTAATGGTATTTTTTGTTTTTAACTTTCAATTAAGTAAGTTAAAAACATTACTGAGAGGTAAAAAATTTGAAGAAAAAAAATAATTTAAAACAAACTAAAAAAATCAAAATTATGGAAGAAATAAAAATACAAGCAACAGATGAGTTTATTACTAAAAATAACTTTAAACTTAAAACTCAGGATGAAATAGTTGCTAAATTAGATGATGACACAAAAAAAGATTTATGGACTTTACTCCTGATGTATTAATTCCCGCTCTTAAATGGGATTTTGCTAAAAAATACTTAAAAGAGGATTATGTAGAGAAAGTTGAAAAAGGAGAAGAAAAATTTGAGTATGCTTCTGATATAAAGACTATTGTTCAGGAGTTTTTAGATTATATGGTTTTTGCTTGGGGTAAAGCAGAGGATGAAAGAGGTTTATCAGCTTATCGTTCAATTAGTAAATTAAGTGCATGGTTATGGTTATTAAATCGTGAAGATTTAGTAAATACTATTGAAGATAATAATTTATATAATCCTTATGGCGCACCTGCTTTAATAGAAGTTTGTAATCAATTAGGAATTGAAGTTCCTGAATCATTAGTTGAATTTTCAAAAGAAAAATGTTAAATATAATTACATGGAAAGTATATGTCAAAATATTGGTAGCGGAGTAGTATTTCCTGAATTTAAAGGAGGTTTACTATATATGCAAAAGACAAGAATGGATAACATTATTTTACCTAAAGAATATAATCGTTATACTGAAACAATTGAAGAAGTCTTGAAAAACGTAAAAGATAGAAATAACGTTTGTTACATTACGATAGATGAAAAAACTGTATGTAATGAAACTCATAGGAGAGCGGGAGTACACGTTGACTTTAATTGGTTTGAAGCTATTAATGGCGGAAAACATGGTCATAAGAAAAATATGACTATGGGTAGTCATCAAGGAGATAGTAATGGAGGAAAGCATTATGGAGGTGGGAGTCATGGTAGTAGTGGCGGACAAAATGGTAATGGAAACCATAGCGGTAGTCCTCCATCGACACATTGTAGTATCACAGAATTTAATAAAAATGGAGGTATGTTATTAGTTTCAAATTATATAGGGTGTAAGGCGTTTAATGGAACTTATAACGGAGAATTTGGAGAAGGTGGAGATTGTTCTAATATAGATTTATCTAGTCTTAAAAGTGAGATAATGAATCCGAATGACGTATATTTTTTAAACGCACTAGCTATACATGAACCATTAATAATTAAAGAAAAAATAAATAGAAGCCTAATTAGGATTAATTTTCATCCTGATTATGTATGGAAAAATAATTAAATAAATAATAAAAATCAAACCAAAAAAAATCAAAATCAAAAATCATGGAAAAAAAAGCAATACAAATTTCAGTAGGAATAACTTCATTTTTAATTATTCTGTTTATTTTTTGTTGTCAGCGAATTGATTCGGGACACGCAGGTATTAAAGTTTATAATTATGGAGATAATAAAGGTATTTCAAATATTACTGAAGTAACGGGATGGACATTTTATAATCCTTTGGCTCAAAAAGTTTATGAAGTTCCAACATACGTTCAAACTGCTAATTATAAGTTAGATACAGTTGAAACTGATAATAATTCTGAATTAAGATTTAATACTAAAGATGGTATGGTAGTTAGAATTGATGCTTCTTTAAATTATTCAACTCCAAGTGAAAGTGTAGTTAAAATTTTCAGAAAATATCGTAAACCTGTTACAGAATTACAAGGTAATATTCTTAGAAACTTAGTTATTGAGTCTTTAAATCAGGTTTGCGGTGATTATACCTGTGAACAGGTGTATGAAAAACGTAATGAATTAGAAGCTAAAGCGAGAAAACATCTTACAGATTTCTTAGGTAAAGAGGGTTTTTATGTTGAGCAATTTGTTATTCTAGGAGAATTACGTTTACCTAGAACTGTAGTTCATAATATTAATGAAAAGGTTAATGCAACTCAAATTGCCTTAAAAAAACAACAAGAGGTTCAACAAGAGATTTATGATAGTCAAAAGAGAATTGCTAAGGCTAGAGGTGATAGTATGGTTACTATGATTGCAGCTACAGGAAAAGCTAATGCTTTAAATATTAGTTCTACTGCTGAAGCTAATGCTAACTCAAAAATTAATGCTACTCTTACTGATAATTTAATTAAATATGAATGGGCTAAAGGTTGGGATGGTCATTATTCTAATACATTGGTTACTGCTGAAAAAAATGTAATGTTACCATTAGCTAAATAACAAAAAAAATGAAATACTACATAAGCGGAAAAATAAGTGGACTTTCTCAAGAAGAAGCTTACGATAAGTTTGAGAAAGCAGAGCAAGATGTTATTAAATTAGGATTTACTCCTGTAAATCCAATGAAATTAATTGCTTACGACCCAAAATTAGAATGGGAAGATTATATGTCGGTTGATATAGATTCTTTATTAAGATGTAAAGGTATTTATTTATTACCTGATTGGGGTAGTTCGAGGGGAGCTAGATGCGAATATGCTATAGCAAAAGAATTAGGGTTAGATATTATATTTAAAGAAACAAATTAAAATATAAAAAATAAAATAATCATGGCGGTATCAATAGTATATAATAAGAAAAATGAAATAATTGGTTATAGAGGTTATTCTCATCGTGGTGGAATGGAATTTAAAATAGGTGATATTATTTTTGATGAGAAGTGGAAAATGCCTAAAACACATAAGGATTATGCTAAACTCAAAAAAAAGGCTGATAAGTCTGAATGGGGTGATACTGTAGAAACTTATGTTCCATTTAAAATGAGAGGTAGCTCGATATGTAAAACATTAGCTGATTGCAAAAAAGCTGCAACTAGATTCGGAAACTATATGTCTTAAAAAATATGAAAGAACCTAATAAAGAAGCATATATCCCGACAGATGATTTTTATAAATTCGCTTTAGAATTTTCTAAAAATTTTGAATTATTATCTGAAGGTATATATAGGTCTGATGATGAAAAATATGTAATTGAATATTCTACAATTATTGATGACCTTCATACTAAGGATGGTGTTTTTAGAATTGGAACTAATACAGGTAATATAAATATTTCTAAATCTAGGATAAAAAAAGACGGTATTAGCTCATTTGGAGTTTTATTTGTAATTATATGGGGTAACGTTTATTTTAATACACAAGACCGCATAAAATCAGATGATATAGCCATTAGATATATGTTGTCTAAAGGTTCTCCAATAAAAGATATACTTCATGTTTTTAAAAAAATGTTTAGAAATCCTAGTCCTGAAGCGGTTAAAAGAATGAAAAAAATATCTAATGTTTTAGCAAATATTAAAAATAATAATAATGCAAGTAACTGAGAAAAAAACTAAAGAAGTTGATGAAATAGTTGATATAACCTGTGATTCTTGTGGAAAAAGCTGTAGTAAAGGTGAGTATGGTTTTGAATATATGGAGCTAAAAACAAATTGGGGATATGCTTCTAAAAAAGATTTGGAAACTTGGTCAGCTCATTTATGCGAAAAATGTGTTGATGAAAAATTAGATTTCATTAAATTTAAAAGAACTAGAACTAGATTATTTTAAAATGTACAGAATTGGTAAAGTAGGTGTTTTTACACTTGAATATGTCGGTAAATTAACTGTTGATTTAATAAGAGGGTATCAATATACGGCTATTGTTATGGATTTATATAATGAGGATAATATTTCTTGTACTCATGTTGAAATACTTAATAATGACATTGAAATTAAACCATTTTTTTATTTCGGTGGAGTTATTGAGTTTTCAAAAGATTGGAAATTTATTGATAGAGTTAAATTTGAGGATGCTAAATTAATATCTAAATAATTTTTAAAATGCAGGAAAAATATATTATAATGAGTTTTAGGTTAGATGGTTCTTTATACGGATACCTAAGTTCATTTTCGGCAAACGGAATGATGATTCTTCATCCAAGTGAATCAGAAGCTATTGAATTTGATAAAATAGAAGATTGTATTGTAAGCGATTGGCAGAAGTGGGATTTAGGACGTGATGGCGGACAAGGTTTCTATAGAATTAAAAAAATATTAGTTCAAAATCCTGAGATTATAACAACTCATGAATATAATGGTAAATCAATGCCTATTTTAGATGAAAGTTTGATGAGAGATGATATTAATAGCTTTTTAGAAAACACTAAAGATGCTATTATTCCTGTACCTAATGATATTCATGTAAATCCTGATGTTCCTGATGTTGATGAATTAGTTAGATTATATAATATGTTAAATTATCACCAACAACAACAATTCAAAAGCAAAATAAGATGATGCAAATATTGACTTTGATAGGGGTATTTACCTTCCCTAAATTTACGCTTGGATGCGTATGCTGCCATTTTAATCAGCCTGTGGTTGGAGTTATTATAATATTAGTATCAGTTTTTGAAGATAAGGCAATTAAAAAAATTAGTAAATAGTTTATATAAAAAAATAAAATAAGATGGAAAATAAAGAAAAAATAGCTGAATTATTAAAGCGACACAATGTTACAAAGCCAATAGCATTTTTTGACTTAGAAACTACAGGTAAAGATGTCGGAAAAGATAGAATATGCAGTATAGCCGTTACTAAGCTAATGCCTGATGGTACAAAAACATCTAAGAGTATTTTATTAAATCCCGTAATACCTATTAGTCCTGAAGCTAGTGCTATTCATGGAATGACTAATGAATCATTGATGAATGAACCTAAATTTTCACAGATTGCAAAATCGCTTTATGATTTCATAAGTGACTGTTACATAGGCGGTTACAATAATAATCATTTCGATAACCCAATACTACAAGATGAATTTGCTAGATGTGAGATTAATTTTCCAACATACGACCATGTTAGTATTGATGCTTATTCAATTTTTACTCATTTTGAAAGAAGGGATTTAACTGCTGCGCTTAAATTTTACTGCGGTAAAGAAATGGAAAATGCTCATAATGCACAAGCGGATATTGATGCTACCGTAGATATATTTTTAGCTCAATTAGAGAGATATGATGAGTTTAAGGATAAAACTATTGAAGAAGTTGCTAAGATTGGTAGAAACGCAAATGCTGTTGATTGGCAAGGAAGGATTTTATTGGATAGTGATGGAGATTACGTTTGGAACTTTGGCAATAATTCAAAGGGAAAAAAGATTAAAAATGAAATGGGATTTGGTGATTGGGTTTTAAAAAATGATTTCCCTGAAGCTTTTAAGGCTTTAGTTAGAAGTATCATGCAGAATATTAATGGTACAACCTGAATAGATAGACTTAGCTATGGAGAAGCTTGGATGTGGTGTTCGGATTGTAATGCTAAATTGTATTCATTCGATGGGAATCAAGATAAATCCATAAAATGTCCAACTCAAAAGGAATGTCAAGAACAAAATTCAAAAAAAATATATTAAAACATGAAAAAAATTAAAATAAGATTTATTGAGCGAACTAATAGTGATGGTAAAATTGATTATTTAATCCAACGTAAAAAAATATTAGGTTGGAGCTATTTTATGTTTCCTCAAAGCGGAGGTGCAGGAGATACATTTTGGTATTTTTACTGTAAGGATGATAAGAATGATTTATTAAAACAAGTTATTGATGAAGTGTATAAAACAACCAAGAGTCACGTTTCTGTAGAGGAACATCCAATGATTAAATTGTACTAAATGAATAATAATGATAAGATAAATGAATTACATAACTTAATGCACGATGCTAAGTTATATTCATTGCCAATATCATGTAGTTGCGGATATAAATCAAAGACAAATTGGATTGAGATGGAATCTCATTATTTAAAATGCGGTCAATACAGACAATCGGTTAAAATATTAATGTTTAAAAATAAAAATAATAAAAAATGATAGCTACAGCATTATTGGTTTCAAATATTGATGAAATCATGGAAAATAAAAGACAAATAGAAGTTTTAGGAATGACGAACATAGAATACGTTAAGCCTATTATGACAGAGAGAGAGTTCTGCTTTCCACTTAATTTAATAACTTGTGCTTTCCGTAAAGATGATGGAAACATAAAAATGATTTTAAATGGTCAAGAAATTTCTCTTGTTTATGAAGAAGCTGTTTATAACAGGATTAGGGAACATTTTAAAAATATTTAAATGATGCACCAAGTAATAGAAATGAGTGATAAGGAAAAGTTTGAATTATATATGACTTTGCCGAAAGAAAATTTAGCTAATATGCTAATTGAGTCAAATCGTATGCTTTCTATATTGGTTAAGCCATCCTTAGTTATGGATGTAAATAATAATCCTACTTGTCAACTAAAGAATCATAATTACATCCAAAAGGATGAGTATTGGAAAAGCTGCACCCATTGCGGAATGTTAGCACCGTTAAGAAGTTAAATAATAAACCATTTTTTTTAGATTAAGATGAGTTACCATAAAAAGATAGATAAGGCAAAGAAATTAAAAGCATTGGCAGATAGAGGTGATGGAGGTGAAATGGATAGTGCAAGGGATTTTTATTATAAATACCTTAAAGAACATGGAATAGCTGAAAGTGAAATTGATGATGAAGTCTTTAAAAGAAAATTTCGACTAATAAATAATGAATACGAGATATTATTGAGTCATATAATCATGTCCGTAAATCCTTTCTGTATAATTGATAGAACTAAAGCCCATGAGTATATTGTAACGCTAGATGATGAAGATTTCATTGAGGTTGAATATAAATTTATGGTATTTAATAACCTATTTAATGAAGATGAAAAGAGAATATTAAAAAAATATGCTAAATTAGAGCAGGAAAAATACCAAAAAGAAAAATTAGTACTACTTACTAGCTTTTTAGAGTTTCATAAAAGGCATTTATCACCTGATTTACATTCTGTTGCTAAACAAAGAAGTGTAACTGATGGTAAAATTAATCCTGATATGGCAGAGTCGGTAAAAGAAGTAATTAATTTAGGGGAAAAGACTGAAAAGGATATAATGGATGATAAAATCAAGGAAGCTGAAAGACAAAAGAAAAGAAAACAGCTTGATGAACAAGAATCAGTAATGCTTACTCAGTCTGATATTGAAAAAATGAAAGAGTATTCGGAAAGATTTAAGGATATTAGTTATGTCAGAGCAAGAAAATCATTAATAGAAAAATAATATGTTTGAGTTTGAAAATAAAACAATTGAAGAATTTCGCAACGAAGTAGCATCTTTTGTTGGCAAAGAAGTAACTAATAAAAATGGCGATAAATTCATTTTAGATTATGTAAGTGAAAATTCAGAAGATTCTTTATCGGCTTTAGGAGGTAATGGTAATATTAGATTTAATTTAAATGGTGAATTAGATTGGAGTTCAATGTGTACATTAAGGAAAATGTATGGGTTTTATTATACAATTTCACAAACGGATAATAATGGAAATACAATGTCTTTAAATAATAAAGTTTTAGTTCCTTTTGAAAATAAAGACAAAAAGCTAATTCTAAGAACTGATGACATGGGCAGTATTTATTAATTTCTTTAAATTGTTAATAAATTAAAATTATTTTTGGAGATAATTTTTAGATTTAAATACACAAAATACTATATTTGCAGAAGGCTACAAATTAATTATGTTTAAACGATTTTTTAATAAAAAAGATTTTAATTTTGAAAACTATTTAGTTGATGAATTAGGGTATACTAAAGAGGTAAAACATAATTACAACCTTTACACTAAAGGATTAAGTGTAATTGAAGTCTTTAAAAAAGAACGAGGTGGTTATAATTTAGTTACTATGAATATAGAAGATTGTGACATGGCAACTTTAAGATTTATACCAAATTCAAGGGTAATGGTTGACATGATTATGTCAAGTATTAAAAGGGAAATTTATGAAATACAGCAAACATAGTAAACACAGTAAAACAGCTTTAGCAGCATTAGTAATAGGGATTATTAATACATTTATTTTAGCATCAATTATTTATTTATTTTTATATAAACATTAAAAGGAATATGGAACAGACAGAAGTAAAAAAAGGTGGATTACATCAGGCGTTAAAAGAAGCTTTATCTAAATCTTCAGAACAAGAGCGAATTATAGCTGTTTTAGATTGCGTAAAAGGTTATCGTAACGAATATAATACCGAAACTGAAAAACCACAATTTGAAGGGTTTATGAAGTGTAAAAATGAGTACCGTAATCAGGTAGATAAAATTAAGGAATATGTAAGTAGACATAATTTCTAATTCCAATATTATTTTATTGGGTAGTTAAGTAAGGATTAATAATTAAAGATAGGATAAGGTGGATAAAAACAATGAAAATCAGGTTAAATTAACCGTTGTACATTTTTTTGCTTTTGGTATTGAAAACCAAAAGACATACATAAATACAGATATTGATACAATTAAGTCAGAATTAGAACATTTATGTAGTACTAATAGAATAATATCAATAAGCGTATATTCTGCTCAATTAGAATACGTAGAATCTCTTGATGGAAAGATTGATATTGATATTGACTCAGATACTTATCTAAAAATAGAAAAATCTGAATCTTTAGTGAAGGTTATAAAATCTTCAATAGAAAAACAAAGTATTTCAAATAAAGAATTAAAGCATTTTTGGAGGTCAAATGGCATGGATTGGATTGCCGACTTACCTGAAATGGAAAAAGCTATAGTAGTAACTTATTATACGCCTAATTTCCCATCACATGATGGGCATTATTACTCTATAAGTCCAAGAAGCTTCTTCCCTTTTACTGATAATGATAATAAGACTAGATTTGATAATTATTACGATTGTTGTGTTTATGCTGAATCAATAATTCTTAATTGGATTAAAGCTTTATTTGTAGCTGAATAATATTATGACAAAAATAGATGGTAGAAAAACGTATTTAAATTACCCAAATGGTAATGAATCAATGCTAATTGACTGTGGAGATTATGAAGTTGAAATCCTTAAAAATATAGGTATGGATATTGGAACTCATATAAAATATACTAATAAAGAATATAAAATAACATCTGTTACTCCTCCTGTTTTTATAATAGATTGGGATTCTCCTGAACTTGGTGGTAAAATTGAAATAAAGCAACGTGATAGATGGGGATGTGAAATGATATTTATTCATTATGACCCACAAAATATTGTAGGAATGTTTGATTTTATAGGAAAAGGTTATAATATTTTTGAAACAATTAATGAAGCTAAGAAAAACTTAAATAAAAACGAATCTAATGACAGCAATTAAGAAAAAAACGGTTAACAAATCTGTAGTTAAAAAATTAGCTGCTAAGAAATCACCTGCTAAGAAGGTAGCTGAAAAAAAAGTAACTGCTAAGAAAGCACCTGTCAATAAAGCACCTACTAAGAAAGTACCTGTAAAAAAAACAGAGCCTAAAATAATAGCTGCTAAAAAATGGGATGAAGGTGGTGTAGATTTTGTTCAAAAGGCACATAACAGATTAAATAAACCTTATAGTGTAAATATATGTGCTACTTCCAATAGAACATTTGAAGATAATAAAACGCTAGTAGAGCCTAAAAAAGAAATTAGTAAAAGTAAACTTCAAAAATTCATTGAAAAGGCTGAAAAAATAGTTAGAAAACGCTACCGTAAAGAACCGTTAAAATTATCTACTTTCAATCAATTGGTTAAGGAAGAACTTGATATAATTATAGATGAATATAATACCCGTAAAACTATTGATGAAGTGTTAAAAGAAAGGTTTGATAAAAGCCCATCAGGTAAAAAGGAAATTAAAACTGTAGATATTCGTGATTTACATCAAACAAATATTTTCGATTATTTTATTCCCAAAAATAAGCTTTTCTGTGAGTCTGTTTTAAAACATAAAAAAAATAAAGAAAAGGAACGTAAATCTTTTAGTGGTTCATTTAAATTACAGTCAAATGGCGAATATAATGTTGGTAAATTAAAGGGATTAAATATTATAAATAAAGATGGATACGCTCCTTTGAAAGTTTTAATTTTAACGTTTGATAAAGACGAAATAAAGCTTTTAGAAAACGGATTGCCAATTAAATTTATACTTGAAAAATAATTATCTTCAAAAATAATTTTATTATCGTTGAAAATAATTTTATTATCTTCAAAAATAATTAAATTATCTCGGAAAATAATTTGATTCTATTGTAAGATATTATAAATTTGTAAAAAAATAATTATGTTTAGCACGTCAGGTATATTAACTAATAAATCATTAGTAAAATCAGGTTCTACCGAAAATGGAACTTGGAAAATTATACAATTCCTGATTAAAAAAACAAAATTTGATAAGCCTATTTATATACCGATTACAGCTAAAGGGAAATTAGCAGCTAAAATTGATAATATTGCTATTAAAGAAAAAATTAGAGTTGAGTTCTATATTGAAGGAAAGGAGTATAATGGTAAGTATTTTACTGAATGTATCGCAACAGATATAGATAAGTATATTCCTAAAAAGAAATATGAACATGGGCAAGTTAGTTTTGGCAATGAAGTATATGACGACGGTAGTGATAATTTAAGGACGGATAACCATTTATTTAAAGACGAAAATAAAGCATAAGATGGAACAGGAAATTAAGGATAAGCCAACTAGATTACGAGTTATTTTAGCTACAAGAGGTCTTAAACAAAAAGATTTGGCTAATATGGCAAACCTTGAATTGTATCAGGTAAGTAAAATATGCTCAGGTCTTACTAAAAATATTATGTTAGATACAGCTAAGAAAATATCAAAAGCATTAGGTGTAACTATAGAAGAAGCTTTTGGAGATGATGATGAACAAATTAAAAATGAAAATTAGAACTAAAATTAAAAAAAAAATTAATGATTCCGAAAACGAAAAATTAATGCACGAACAAAGAAAATTTGAAAAAACAAAAAGAGATTTTAATGAAACAAAAGAATTAGTTAAATTTCATGAGTTTTCTCAATTAATGTTAAGTAAGTTATAGAAAATGGACGATAACGCTAATATGTTAACTTGTAAATTTATGGAAAATCTGTCCATAGGTAATAGATTTTTGTTAAATAAAAAATCTTATATTGTTAAATGTATTGGTAAATGGAAAAGTAAAAAATACAATGAAGAAAAGGCATATAAGACATTAACCGTTAAATGCGAAGGTGATAATACATTAATTAAATTCTTTTATTTTTTCGGTTACGGAGGTAATCCGAGTAGTATGGGTTATAACTCAAGCATGAAACAAGACCAATTCATAAGGGACGTAGAGGGATTATTAGTAGTAGATTTATTGAATATAAATAATAAATTTCACGACATGAGTGAAATATACAAGATAGCAACACAAAGTAATTAATTTTAAAAATTAAAATTAAACAAACCAAAAAAACAAATCAAAATGAAGGCGGTATTAGATTTAACAAAGGCAATTAAAAATAAATTGTATTATGAGGAGCAGTTTGAAGGCTTTGGTACAGATAAAAATATTTTATTTGTTTCACCTCAATTAACTTCTAAGCATTTATATAAATTTATATTACCATTTTTCTCATTTTATAATAATAGGATTCGTACAGCAATTACGAATTTATCTAAGTATAATCCATTTGAGCAAATAGTGAATTTAGATGCTACTTTGTCTAGTACTGAGATTTTATGGGCTAATTATATTGTATTTCCATTTACAACAATGGATTTATCTAAACAATATGGTTTATATGAAGCTATTAGAGAGGTTAATCCGAGTTGTAAAATTGTTTTTTTTGTAGATTTTAACTATTACCATATTCCTGATGGTCATCCTCATAAAGAATTATTTAGTTTTCCTAATATAATTGATAATACAGAGCGAAATATATTAATGGCAGACTTATGTTTAGTTAGTAATCTTAATCTGCACGTATTTCTTTCTAAAAAATTCACGGAACTTGCTGAAACTAAATATAAGGCTATAGAGCATATTCCTGTTGAATTTAATGCTATACCTTATCTTATTGATGAGCAAATAGTTTTGCAAAATGTAGATTTTGAGCTTAATAAGCCTGAGCCTGTAATTAGAAAAGAATTATTTGAAAAGGTAGCGGAAGTAGCTGAAGAAATTAAAAAAGATGATTTAACAGTAAATAAAGGTAAAGCTAAAAAATTAGCTAACTCTAAGACATCTCCAAAAAAGGAAATAGAAAAAACTAAAAAGGTAGTTGCTGCTAAAAGAGGTAGAAAGAGTAAAGAGCAATTAAAGAAAGATGCGGAAGAAAAAGAAAGATTAGAGCTTGAAAGTAAAAAAAATGAAAACTTAGAAAAATCTGAATCCACTAATCCTTCTAATGAACAGGAAAATAAACCTGAGTCACCTATTGTATATGAACCTATAAACACTTTACCTAGAAAATATAGAATTGGCATTATTTGTTCTCCAAATAACTATAGTGATATTAAAGCTTATAACGATGAATTTCAAAAAATAAATCAATTATATGGTGATAATGTAACTTTAGTATTTATTGGATATGATTATAAGGAAGATAAGGATAAACAAAACATATTAGATGGAGTTAATTTTGAGTATATTGAACAGGTTTCAATTATACAATATTTTAAACAATTACAAGGATTAGAACTAGATTTAGTATTTGTTCCTTTAATGAAGAATATGCACAATGTAACTAGTGAGAATATTAATAAGTACCTAGAATGTTCTTTGTTCAATATTCCTCTTATAGTTGAAGATATGTTCCCGTATAATTTTATATTAATTCATGAGAGAAATGGATTTATTTATAAAGGAAAAGAAAACTTTATTACAGAGCTTAATAGAGCTTTACATAATCCTGATTTAATTAAGGTTGTTGGAATTGAATGTAAGAATGATGTAGTTACTCGTTATACGTATACGGATGCTAATATTGATGTAATCGCTTCTGTTTATAGCTAAAAAAATAAAAGATTTAAAGTAATGAAAAAAAGAGTTTTTCTAATAATAGAAAGTAAATTTCCTACAATTCATGATAATGAAAAAGAAGCAAAGGATTATGTGACATTTGTTAGAGATACCGATAAACAGCATCAAAAACTAAAGGCACTATACTGTTTATATAGTAATAAGGATTTATCTGAAGGTTTCGCTAATTGTAATTTTAAATCTATATAAAATAAATATTATTTATGAAAATGGAAATAGATATGAAGCCATGTCAAGCTTCTATGTGTAAGAAAAAAATTGGAGGATACTGCTTTGTTTGTAAATTTAATTTTCAGGCATACCAAAATGGTAAAGATGATGAAATTAATCATTGGAAAAAAATAATTAATATTATTAATTCAAACACACATAAAGATAGTATTGATAATATAATGATGTCTTATTCTATAAAACCAAAAGAAGGTTGGAGGATTAAATATCGCTCTTATGAACATGAGTTGAAAAAACAAGCTGAAGTTGAAGCGTGGATGAATGTTATAAACATTTCAAAAGGGTTTAATGATAATTTAATAGAACAATTAATAAAAATGTATTTTTTAACAATAAAAACAAAATAAAATGAAAGTAACAGTTTTAAAAGATGGCATAACAGCTAAAGATGAAGATGGTAATATCTATAATGTAAAAGGTATAACATTAAATAGAATTGATGGTAAAGGAACAATTTTTCACGAAAATACATCTAAATTTTATAAAGTAGCTTGTCCGAGTGATACAGTTCATAATGCAGATTTAATTAAAGGTAATGAAATCATGTTAAAATAGAATTAATCATGGCTACAAAAAATAAAAAAGAAACGGTCAAAAAAGCTCAGGTTGAAAAAATACCTGAGTATTATAAAAGAACTACAGGTAGATTATCTTCTGTTACTCCTATTATATGTAAAGAACGCTCAATACAATTAGTTATTGGAGGTTTAGGAACAGGAAAAACCACTCAAACTAAAAAAACTATTAAAAAATACATTAAAAAATTTCCTGATGAAAAGGTTTTAATTGTAGATTTTAATAATGAGTATAATGAATATAAAAAATACGATAATAAAGGCTTTGATAAAATTAAAAAACCATGTACTATAAGTTCATTAAGTATAAATACTTTAAATGAGCTAATTAGGGATTTTAAAAATGGTTTATTGGTAATTGAGTGCGGTATAATTCCTGATATTAATACGGTTCATTTACTAGTCGCTCTAACTTGTGTTAATAGAAGTAAAGATATTGATGTAATAATTCACTTTAATTCTATTAAACAAGTTCCTTATAAAATATTAGTAAATACAGGTGGAATAAGAATACATAATCATAATTCAGCAAATATTCAAAGAGATTATATTAACGAAGCCTTATGGGTAGGATTAGATATAAAAAACTCTCCGATGCCTAGAAACGATTTTTCTTTTATTTATGTTGATATGATGAATAATAAGGTTAAAGGAGCTTCGGAATTAGAGTTATATTATAGTTGTATGAATTTCCTTAGTCCGCAAATTAGTGAACTAGCAAATAAATTAAAGTAATTATGGCGGAAATTAAAGATAGTGATAGCGGTAAAATCAAGCTGCTAATGCAAAAGGTACGTGCTTTGGCGGACAAAGGTGAAGGCGGTGAAAAGGAAAATGCTAAAATTAAACTTCATGAATTACTTGAAAAATATAATATTAAGAAGTTTGAGGAAAAATCAAGTAAAAAAAGGGTATTCAAATTAGCTGATTTCAACGATTGCAAGATAATAATGATACATTGTATCATCGACACTTTAAAGTCATCTAAAATAGAAGGTTGTAAAGCTAAGAAAGAGATTTATTGTAAGCTTACAGACGAACAATATATTGATGTTTGCCAAAAGTTTAATCATTACTTCCCTACATTTGTTAGGCAGCGTGAAAATTTCATTAAAGCATTTATATTAAAAAATGACTTAGGTATATCTGATTTAACTCCCATCCAACATGATAATACTGAAAATAAAGAAATTTCAGAGATTTCGGAAATGATGAAGGGGATAAATGATAATAAATTTAAAAAAAATAAACTTTTGTTAAATGAAAATTAGAGGAGCAATAAACTACAAAAAGAACGGGTTTTATCAGATATTTCCCTTACTACATATAAAAAATGGTAACGAAGATGCTTTTGTTATAGGTTTCGGAACTCAGAATATAGCTATTGTATTCGGAAGTAACAATTTGGATAAATATAAACATGGAGGTATTACTGAATGGAAACTAAATAATTCAAAAACTGAAAAAAATAACGATATTATTAAAGATTCATATTTTGGAAGTGGATTTGCTCAGATTAATCCAAGCACTCAGGATAAAAATATCCATGATTTATTAGTTAAGAATGAATCTAGTAAAAAAGCTGAATTTAACAAAAAAGTGGTTCATTATGCTTTACTTTTTGGTGCTTTAGCAGTAGGTTTAGGTGTTTTTTATTTAATGAAAAAACGTAAATAAAATATTCTCATGATACACTATGTAGACAATTTGGAAGTTGAACCAATAAAAATTAACGGAATTGATACAGCAACTTTTGCAGAGCATCAAACAGCGTTTTGTGGATTAATATTAAAGGTAAAATCAAGAAAGGAATTTGCTACGCAACTTAATGGAATAGGAATGGTTAATTGTCCTGATTGTTTAGATAAATGGAGAAAAAGAATAAATAGACCTTTTGATTGCGAAAGATGTAAAAAAATATTAGAGCTTAATGATATTAACGAGCTTCTCCCAATGGATTTAGAAAGATTATGTTTAGATTGTAGACAAAAATAATTTTAATATATCATAAAATGATTATAAATGATAAAGTAAAAGGCATTCCTCATGGAAGTAGCTTTGTTTTTAGGGATATTAATTATAATTCAGGTGATAAAGTTAGGGTAAGCGGTCATTATGCTCGTTATAAAGCACAATATAACTTTATGGTAGGAACAGTATATTTAAATGAGTATGGTATTCCTTGTGTTAAATTAGAAATAAATCCTAATGATATTCAACAAAATAATGGTATTGAATTAGATTGTTATGAAAATATAAATAAGATATAATTTATGAGCGTAGATTATTATAATATTGATATTAGGCAATCTAATGGTTTATATAAAAATGAAACGTTTTATTTTAGCAGTAAAGACTGTTGTTATCATCATTTAAATGATTGTAATTTCATTTCAATTAATGCTGATAAACTAAATACTTTATGTAAAACAGGTCATATTAAAAATATAAATCTTATAATCTTATCACAAAAAAAAGCCCAACCTTAAATAGATTGGGCTTTTTAAATCGCCATGATTTTTTGTTTTTGAAAAAAATATATTTACATAGATTTAAATTTTTCAGTAGAGATTTTATCACCACCTCTTGAAATGTTAATATAACAATCATCAGTTCCTGTAATTTGAATAACCTCATATCCTAATCCCTTATCTGCATTAGCTAAAATGCCTTTTAATGTATCAATAGGAATATATTGCCAATGAATCATTTGGAAGGTGCTATTAACTATTTCCATAATATTTTTAGAGTAATCTTGTAAATATTGTGAATTAGAAACAGGAGCGACTACTTCAGGAGTATATTGTAAGTTTTGTTGCTTATGTACATCAGCAAAATGATTATTCTTGTTAAGAATGTCATAATGAATGTTTTTATTTTCAGTCATTCCCATATTATGATTTGCTACAGGATTTAAAGGACTAACGTTGTTATTAACAGGATTACTATGAATACTATGTTGATAGCTTCCTGTTGGTTGTCTTGGAATTAAAGGATTTTCACCATGAGTAACCACCTGTTGAGTTGGAGTTGGAGTTGTATTTTGAGTAGGTTGCGTATTATTGTTAGGGATAGAATTAATAACATTGTTAATATTATTTGAATCTACAACAACTTTTCCGTTTTGGTTATCTGAAACAGGTTCTGATTTAGTTACAGATACACCTCCTACTGTTTTAATTTTTAGTGCAATTAATTTATCTTTTCTTGGTGCAATCCAATTTGATAAAGCATCAAAAGCCTTTGTATCTTTTTCAATAATGGTAGCGACCATTTGAACCATCATAGTATTTGATGTAAATACTGTAAAATCACTTGCAAAATCATCAATAGCTAAAGCCACTTCTAAAGGTAATCTAGTTCTGTCAATATTTAATTCTGATAAAATCGCAATAGTTTGTGTTTTTTGTTCTGACTGCGGAAATGGAACGTAATCTTTTGCAGGTTCATCTCCATAAATTTCTTTAATTAAAATATCAGTTTCGCTTAAAGTTGGCTCATCTTTTTTAACTTCAGGTTTTGGTTTTTCCTTTACAACTTCTTGTGTAGCTTTTTTATCACTTTTCAATTCTACTTTTTCATCTTTTTTTACATCGACACTTTTACTGTCTTTGGTTGGTCTGCCACGATTAACCTTATTATCCTGAGTGTTTTTTTCTTCGGATTTTTTCTTCGGATTATCTTTTGTTTTTGCCATTTTATTTGATTTTGGTTTACAGTTTTTTCGTAAAGATAAAAATAATTCCAATAGTTTTCAAATGTTAATAAATATTTATTATTATTTTGTATTTTTGTAGATATTGTAATTAAAGCGACGTAATAATCATGGCGAGTAGTGTAAAAAATAAAGGAGGAATGTTTCGTGGTAAACTTCACTCTGAAGGCGGTATACCATTAGTGGTTAAAGGTAGTGGACAAAGCATTGAAGTTGAGCGAGATGAGCCTTTAATTCCTGCTGAAGCAATGGAAGATAAAAGAGTTAAAGTTCGTAAGGGTACTAATGTTGAAATCATACATAAAATAAATAAAGAAGTTGGTGCTAAGGGTTTAGATGAAGCTGCTACTGAAGTTTCTGTTGGTGATGCTATTGTATGTCGTAAATCTGCATACGATAAAACTAAAAGAACTTATGTGGGAACAGATAAACAAATTGTTTCTGCTGTTAATGAAAGCGGTGGTTGTAAAAAAATTGAATCAGGCGGAAAAGCAATTGAGCCTGATGGTTCTGTAAGGCAATTTAATAAAGGTGGTGGAGTTTCTGAAATTAATGCTCGTTGGGATAAAAAGAAAAAAAGTATTGAAGAACTTGCTAATAACATACATCGTTTAAGACTTAATATTACTCGTGATTTAAAAGGAGATAATGAAAAAGATTTCCTTACAGCTCTTGTCATATCAGTAATGATGAAAACGGGAGAGCGTATCGGGAATAATTTTTCAGCTACGCAAGGACACTATGGAGTGACAGGTTTTACTAAGAAACATATTAAGATAGATGGCACTACTGTTTATTTAAATTATACAGGTAAATCAGGGGTTGACCATGAAAAAGAATTTACGGATAAGGTATTAGCTGAATATTTAAAAAAAGCAATTAAAAATTCTCCAAATAAATATGTTTTTTGTACTTCGGATGATTTCAGAATAAAGGGAGATAGAGTTAATCGTTATCTTGATGAATATAATATTTCCGCAAAATCTTTGAGGGGCTTTGCTGCGAATAAGTGGATAGTCGATAAATTAGAAAAAATTGATATTCCTGATACAGAAAAACAAAGAAGAACAGTTTTTAATAAAGTTGCGAAACAAGTCGCTCAGAAAATAGGTCACGGTACAGCCACATTAAAAAAACACTACATGATGCCTGAATTGGCAGATAATTATATTTTTGATAGTGAGATTATAAATGTTAAAGAAGCTACTGTATTTGCTTCGGGTGGCGAATTAGGTACTGAATCTTTAGAAAAAAGAGTTAAAAACAGGCTTAAAGATGTAAATAAAAATGTTGTTTATTCAACAAAAGATTATAAAATAGCCGTAGATGATGTTAATAACGCAAGATACATTACACTTTGGTTTGTTAATTCATTATTCGATTTAGATGTTAAAGTTGGTTCTTTAGCATTATATAAAACCGAAGATGGTTTTTTAAAAGTACAAGAAATTGATATTCAAAAATCACATAGAGGTAAAGGTATGGCAACTAAAATGTATTTAATGGCTTTAAAATATTCTGCTGATAATATTAAAGGAATTAAATCTTATTTACCTGATAGAGTGAATAAAAGACAAATACCAAAAATATATAAAGCATTAAACGGAAAGGTTGATGGAGGTGATTATGCTTATATATATAAAGATGATAATTTAGATAAATTTAACTTGGGTGGTACAACAATACGTAAGCTAAAATCTTCCGTATTATTAGCACCAAACGGAAATCCAAGCAACTTAACTCCTGAGCAATATCTTTTGGTTCGTACACCTGCGTTCAAAAAATGGTTTGGTGATTGGGAAAATTCACCTGAAACTTCATCTAAGGTTGTTGATGAAAATGGAGAGCCAATGGTTGTTTATCATTACAGTCCTAATGAATTTACAATTTTTGATAAAAATAAACATCCTCAATTTGTAGATGTTGTAGAGAATAAAAAACATAAACCTTTAGGATATGACTTTTCCACAAAGGAAGGATTTTATCAAAGTAAAACAAGGAATAAAAAGTATTGTGTTTTTTTAAATTTAAAAAATGTTTTTGATTTCAGTAAAGCAAATGAAAAAGATTTTCAATCAATAATAAAATTATTAGAAAAAATTCCATATTATTCAAATAATAAATTCCAATTAGATTTAGATATTAAATATTTAAAAAATGGTGATTGGGGATTATTAGAAAGACCTTCTTTAGAAAAATATTTTTCAAAAAATTACGATGGATTATTTATGAAAGAAAATGATTGGTTAAATGTAAAAGTTTATAATTCAAATCAAATAAAACTCGCAGACGGAATTAATGTTACATTCGATGGTAATAATCCTGATATAAGATACGCTGATGGCGGAGAAGTAGCTGAACGTAAAGAAACTTACAAAAAGTGGAAATCACTTGTTAATATGAGTAAAAGTGAATTAGAAAAGTTTTATAATTCGCAAGAGGGTAAAGAAGCGGGTTTATCTGCAAGTGAAGCAAAAGAAAAAGGTATTGATAGTGGTAGAGAAAGTGCAAGATGGATTATGAAAATGAAAGATACACCTATTTCAGAATGGACACCTAATATGTGGAGATGGGCTAAGAAACAAATTAGCTTCATTAGCCGTATGAGTGGTAACAAAGGTGGTTTATATGACGACAAGGGTAATAAAACAAGAAAACATACATCCTTATTAATATGGGGCAATAACCCTGAAAAAAAGAAATTTGAGTTAGGCGGTACAACAATGCGTAAGCCGAAAAAAATAGATATTAATAAAATGCCAACTTTTATTGCGCCAAATGGTGAGAGAAGTAACCTTTTGCATATTAAAGCAGAAGATGAAAATGGAAGATGGGTTTATTTATATAATATAGTAAGAACACCTGAATTTAAGTCATGGTTTGGAGATTGGGAAGAAGCTTATATAACAAAAGATTATGATGGAGTTTCAAAAATAATAGATGAAAATGGAGAGCCAAATATCTGTTATCATGTTACCTCAAATGAATTTTTTGAATTTGATGAAAATTATATTGGCAGTAAAACTGATAGTGGATATTTCGGAAAAGGTTTTTATTTTACTGAAGGAACTCCTGATTCTCATTATGGACAAAGAGAAATACCTTGTTTTTTAAGTATAAAAAATCCATACATATACATAAGTCATTTATATAGAGTTTATGAATTAAATACGAATGAATTAAAAGAAAAAGGACATGATGGAGTTCTTGTTTTCCCTAATTATGTTGAAAATATTGATTTAACAAAAGGATTGGGTTATCATGGTAATAGAATAGATGAAATAGTTGCTTATTATCCTGAACAAATTAAAATAGCGGATGCTACAAATATAACTTTTGATAAATACGATAATGATATAAGATTTAAAGATGGTGGTACAACAATGCGTAAGCCGAAAATAAAATCAAAAGATGGTAATTCAAAACAAACCGTATATCATGGAGGTCATGATATAGGAAGTGAACTTATTTTACGTACAGGTTATTATGGTGGTAAAAAAACAGGGGTAGATAGCGGTGCTATATTCTTTACACCAAGCATTAAATATGCAAATCAATATCTAAAACATAAAGATGGTTTATATAAATATGAATTAGAGATAACTGATAACATATTTGATGGAACAAATGAAAATCATTATTTAAGATTAAAGGATGGTTTTATAAAAAATTGGCAAGATGAATACAGTTCTGTTGAAGATGCTATTTCTGATTATGAAAATGCTGTAAATTCAATTAAATCTTCATTATCTTATGGTGCTATTGATTGGGCAACAGGAAGTCAGTTTTTAGAGCAGATTAGTAATTCAGGTTTTGAAGGAATTAAGTTCTTAGAAAGACCTGCGGAGAATATTGAAACCAATAGCGAAACAGGAGAATACGAATTATCAGGAAACCCTGTATATTCATACGCTTTATTTAAAGATGAAGTTAAAGTAGATAGGTTTGGTAATGGCGGTTCGATACCCGATTTACTTTCTTCACAAGAGATTGAGGATAAGTTAGGTAGAGAACTGCATTGGTGGAACGATGATATTGTTTATCTTAGTGGAATAAAATACAAAAAGGTTTATTTAAGACCTGAATATAAAAGAGTTATAGAATAATGGAATTATTAGCACCTAACGGAAAACCGAGTAATCTACCACCTAAACAATATCATTTAGTGCGTACACCTGCGTTCAAAAAATGGTTTGGTGATTGGGAAAACTCACCCGAAACAGCAAGTAAGATTACAGATAATAATGGTGAGCCTTTAATTTGTTTTCACGGAAGTAACGAAAGTTTTAATGAATTTAGTCATAAAGCAATAGGCTCATCAAATGATATGGGTTTCTATGGTAGAGGTTTCTATTTTACTTTTCAAAAAGAAGAAAAGTGGATGAGATTTGCTATTGACGAAGCGAGTTATTATGGTAAAATAGTGAAACCTTATTTTATTAAAGCATTAAATCCATTTATTCTTGGAGAATTGGAACAATATAAAGGTGTTAATATAAATTTTCAAGGAACTCAATCATTAGTTTTTTTAAATAATATAGCTAAAAAATTTCCACAACTTGCTGAAAAAATAACATTAGATAAAAAAAAATATAATCCTTTTACTAAAGAAAATGAAATCACACAAGTTCCTATTAGTATTTTACCTGATTTAATAGATGAATATTCAAAAGATTTAAAAATTATTGAAGTACATGATAATAAAGGAGAAACAAAAATAAATGGTTATTTAAAATCAAAAACAAAAGAAGTTTTTTATGATAATACTGAATCGGGAGGTACAAAGGGTTCTTACCTTGATTTTGATACTTTATCTTATGGAATAGATAATAACAATAAAAAAGAGTCAATAGAAATTCTACTAATAGAAG
>JACCDG010727622.1_pt1 | contig 28224 bp, 14 predicted proteins | sample 7442471 | NCBI WGS metagenome assembly JACCDG01 (sample SAMN15323444, study PRJNA562643) | freshwater metagenome | isolation source: river surface water | place: USA:Blue River Watershed | collected 2017-08-17 | reverse complement strand
GCCCGTCCGTGCGCAGCACCTCCAAAGAGGGAACCACTTTCGAACGAAATCCCATGAGCTTGCAGCCATAAGGCATGCGCAAATCCCACGTGATCGCCATGTAGCGACACTCCCAGCAGTTGGGACCCTTTGGCAAAGGGGTGGAAGAAGGCGCTGTACCTTGATCAGCTTTCATGTGTCAAATCTAGAGCGGTTATTAACCACCCAAGAGCTTGAGCACCGACTGCTGGCTCGTGTTTGCTTGCGCGAGCACTGCAGTAGCTGCTTGTTGCATGATCTGAGTCTTAGCCAACTCGGTCGATGCGTGTGCATAGTCCGCATCCTCGATCTGGCTGCGTGAAGCAGACATGTTCATCGACACGTTGGTCAAGTTGTTGATCACATGGTCTAGTCGGTTCATCACCGCACCCATCGTGGCACGTGTGGCATTGACCTTGTCCATCGCTGCATCCAACATATTCAGCACCGCCGTCGCACCTTCACGTGTGTTGATACGAACTTTGCGAGCTTCTTCGGGCAAATCTGAATCACCCGTGATTTGACCAGTGATCGGACCGCCCTTACCGAAGTCGGCTAAGTCAATCGTGATCACTTGGTTGGCACTCGAGCCCACTTGGAAAGCCATGCGTCCCACGCGTGGAGGATCCATATCTTGACTGGCACGACCACCAAAGCTGCCTTCGTTAAAGCCCAGGGCCGAGAAGTTGCTTTGTGGACCAAAACCATCAGCACCACTGCGAATTTGGATTGGACGACCCGTGATATTCATCATATTGGGCGGCAAGCCATCAGCACCTGGCAAGGCAGGCAAGACGGGGGCATCGGATGTCAAACGAACTGTGCTGTAGACAGTTTTGATGTCCATGGCACTGACAGGTGCAGTCGCACTGCCCAAGACGTTGAGCAAGTATGCAGCACTCATGTCAACAGCGGACACATCCGTTTTACCTGTCGAATTGGCAGTCACCGTGCCTAATGTCAAGGTTTGCGAACTGTTGACGTTCACAGCAGGTGCACGCAAATCAAAACCAGTTCCAGCAACATTAGATGTGATGGTGACGACGCCGTTGGCCGCCTCTGCAGTGACGTTCTTTAGCGAAGTGTTGGAATTAATTGCCAATGCCAAAGCTGTCGCAGTCGCTGCAGCGCTAGCGTTTGTCGGTAAATCTGCACGAACTGACACACCATTCAACATGACATAAGCAGGCGCAGTCACTGCGAGGTCGTTCACGTTCGTCGTCGGCGTAGAGCTGGTGAATGTCACAGCAGCAGCGGTTGCCGCGCCTGAGCTAAAACCAGTCAACGTGCCTGAGAATGTACCTGTTGCAGGATTGGCGGGGGTAGCACCAGCAACTCTGCTGGCAAAAGCTGCAGCCACTTGAGCATCTGTCAAGGCTGCATTCGCCTTGAACGTTAAGCCAGCCACAGTGACTTCCTCGCCAGCTGCCATCGCCACAAAAGTAACCACTGAGGATTCTGTGGTCGTACCAGCCACACCTTGTGTGGTCACCACGCCTGGCAATGCAGCGCCAGAGTTGGCCACTTGAATTTTAGAAACTTGCTTGACCGCACCGCCCTTGTCTAAGCCAAAGTTTGCAGCAGACAACTCATCTTGGCTCGAATCAAACCAAACAGACAAGTTACGACCATCGGTATTCAAGGTCACACCTTTGCCGTTGTCGCTGGCAGTGACGCCATGCTGGCCGACACGTTCATTGATAGCTGCGACGACTTTGGCGCGACGTTCCGTACCAGTTTCGTTTTGCACGAAATCGACATCAATCTTGGTGCCATTCACCCACAACGATTGCTTACCGCTGATCGGCGTGCCTGTGAACGTGTAGCTGCCTTCGCTGACGGCTGGGTTTGCTTCTGCAGTAACGCCTGTCAAGCTGGTGCTAGCGTTAATCGCTGCAGCCAATGCCAGACCACTCGCCGCTGGATTGCTGCTCGACACCAAGGTGTTCGAGAATTTGTCGTCAGCTGGTGTGGTGGGACGAATCTTGATGCCGTTGATCTCCAGATCATCCATGCCTAGATTTTTTGTCTCAGCTACTTGATTCAGCGTCACCTCTGACGCTGCAACACCCATGGTCGCACCAGTGCTAGCAGAAGCCGTCATGGTGAATGACACACCAGGCGTGCGCGCTGTCAACAAAATCTCACCTAGCTCTTTGCCTTTGGTTGCATAGACACCCAAGATGCTGTTGGCGTTGATTTTGGCAATCAAGTCTTCGGCCACCGCTTGAGGCTTATCGCCTGCTGCTGCTGCATTCGAGGTGAACGTCGTTCCGTTGATCACCACCGTCGCCTTGTCATTCAAGGATGCATTAGATGTCAACTTCACGCTATTGACTTGAGCCACAGAAGCTTTCACAGGCTCACGTTCACGTGTATTGAGAATTGATTCGTTCTTAGAGAAATTACCACTCACCAAACCAATGCGGCTGATGTCACCCGTTGGGCTGGCACCTAGAACCACAGGCGCTTGGATCTTAGACTCCAAAGAAATCGTCGAACTTTGGACACCTTCTTTCAAACCAATACGCTGACCAAACATCAAGGCGTTGGACGAGTCTGCAGTCTCAAAGCGAACTTCGATGTTGCGGCCATCTGGGGCCACCAAGCTGATACCCTTGGCATCCGAGCCTGAATCAATTGCCGTCACACCCGTGCGATCGCTGATCAAGTTGATCGCACGAACCACGTTAGCGCGTGTGGCTTGTGAGTTATTAAAAATGGTTGTGATATCTGCCGACGCATAGCCGTTGATGAATACTACGCCGCTCGTCACAGGCCCACCCACCATGGCTTGGCCTGTCAATACGTTTTCATTGACTTTTGCGAAAACGCCTGTGCCAGGTGTTTTCACTGCATATTCCGTGGTGGTGTTCACCACACTTGCAATACCCGTCGCGCCAGGCACGACTTCGAGTTTAGATGCATTGCCTTCTTTCGCTGGAAAGTTGACACTGATCACAGCTGAACCTGCTGCGTAGACAACGCTGCGGTTTGTACTAGGTTCATACAGAGGACTGGCTTGCATTGCTGCTGCAATTTTTGCCGCAGCCAATGCCGCTGTGTTGTCGTCGTTGGTCAACACCACGCTCACGCCACCTACAGTGATCGTGCCAGGCATGGGAGTACCGCTGAAAGTGATGGACTGTGACTCGCCTTGCGAGACACCTTGATCCACCGCCATGCGGTTAATCGCTGCAGCCTTGGCAATCGCACTGCCTGAGGCGTTGTTACGAGGTGATAACAAATCATCAGCCGCTGTGGATGGGCCAATGATGACGCCATTGATCGTCAAGTCGCCTTCGCGCATATTGGGAATGCTGCCTGCCACACCCACGCTCATCGAAACACCTCGGTTTGCCACACTGATGGCTGCGCCATCGGAGTCTTGCAAGGTGTAGGTTAAATCACCAGAGATGACCGTGCTGTTCAACCCATCTGCTTTGGCGAACTTCACCACGGCAGGGTTTTGCGTTACCAAAGTACCAGTCATGGTGACTTGCTTGTTATCTTGGTTGGTGAATGTTGCTGTCACCACGGATGAATTTGCTGCACCCGAAGCCACAGAAAAAGCCAAAGAACCGCTTTGCAAAAACTTGCCGTTATCAGCAAACACTTCCGCCGAATTGATCGCTGCTTTGCGTGAAGTTGATACCGCAGTCGACACGCTCAAACCTGTCGCTGCTGTGTTGACGTTAGCGACTGCCAAGGGCACATCGCCATCTGCTGCGCTATAAGTAATAGTGGCCACGCCCAGCGGTGTAACAGCGGCCTTGATTCCCCTGGATGTAAACAAGGATGAATTATTCAAGGTCGTTTCGATCTTCGCTGAAGCCAATGCCAAGGTGTTTTCAGACGATGTGAGGGTCACATCCACACCTGCAATGCTGATTGTTCCTGGAGTCACAGTAGCGCCGGCCAAGGAGAAAGTTTGCTCTTCACCTGCCCCAGAACCCGTCATGGTGCGCGTCGTGGTTGGACTGATAAACACACTACCCGACTTGTTTTCTGACGTGACTTTATAAACTGGCATTTCGCCAACTTGCTCACCCGCTTTGCCGTTGAGAACAGGAAACCCGTTCCATTCCGTGTTGTCGGCAATTTGGACAATTTGTTGCTTGAGTTGTTGGAACTCAAGGTCCAAATAACTGCGATCAGAGTTATTGTTTGAATCGTTCACAGCTTGAACGGCCAACTCACGCATGCGTTGCATCATGTCTGTGATTTCGTTGGTAGCACCTTCCGCTGTCTGAATCAGACTGATGGCGTCACCCGCATTGCGCACGGCTTGGTTCAAGCTGCGAATTTGATGCGTCATGCGCGTTGCGATCGACATACCCGCTGCATCATCTCGTGCTGAGTTGATTCGCTTACCTGTCGATAACTGTTGCATTGCAATACTTTGGGCACGGCCAGAAGAGCCGAGTGCCATTTGCGAAAACAATGCTTTAACGTTTGTGTTGATAACTGCCATTTTTTTCTCCTGACCCTATCGGTCAATCAAACTTACCACTGGTTAAGCACATCCCGTGCCAACTTATTCCGACACAACTTAATAAGGGATTTCCCTTTTTTTGATGTGATTTGATGTTCATTTAAGTACTCAGTGGCAAGGTTTTGTCGCTGAAATGGCAAGGTCTTGCCGCTTGCCAGTCTGTTGCGACTGTTTGCCGCTTAGTGCTGCAAGCCCGCCGCAGGCATCATGGATTCGCTGAAATCATCCAACGACAACTTCTCAGCCAGCAATTCCACTTGGCCTGGATAAAGTGCCAAACCTTGACGTGCCACAGCCAATGCACGGTCAGGGTCAAGGTTGCAACGCAATGCACGAACCAACATGACGAAGGTGAACGGCTGGGCTTTACCACCCTGCACATCGATTAGCTCATCCATCAGTTCAACAGCCAATGCCCAATCTTGATTCATCATGGCCAGCAAGCTGGTGATGGCCAAGATGTCCTCGCTGTGTGGATACAGACTCATGCCCGCATCACCTAACGCATTGGCAAGCTCTAGCTGCTCAGTCGCTACCAAGGATTGAATCGTTTCACGAATCTCAGCGGGGCTGAAACGCTGAATGGTTTGGGCGCTGAGCAAGCTGCCTGCGCTGGCTTGGTTCATCAGTTCTTGAATGAGTGTCATGGAAAGCTCCTAAGTGCTGTGTCAAAAAACTTGCAATCGCAAAGATGCGAAAGCGGATGTGATCGACAAAGCAAACTTGGTGCCAGTTAAATTTAAAGAGCAAACACTTTATGGAACGAACTTTGCTTATTTGCTCTTACGGTTTCCCCAATCAAATGCCTGCAGAAAAAAATAAATTCTTATAGGTTACTAAATGAACGCACGACATCACAAATCCATCACCGAACTCGACAGCGGCAACACTCAACCGCCCGAGCGGGACGAATTTACCGATTTCTTGACACTCGCCTCCATGGGCCAACTTCGCCTTGATCAATTGCTATATCAGTGCGATGTGTTGCATTCAGCAGGACGAATCAAAGACGTCATTCATCTTTATCAACAGTGGATACAAAATACCGACGCCCCAAATAAAGAACTGGCACTGTTTAATTACGGTTCTGCCCTTCAAAATATTGGCCAAACCAATTTAGCAGAAGCTGCTTATCGTGAATGTGTGCAACTCAATCCCAAACTGGTCCAAGCATCCATCAATCTTGGCTTGGTTCTGGAGCGTCAAGGCTTGGATGATCAGGCGATTGAGGAGTGGACAACCGTTGTTGCAAAAGGTCTTCTTCATACATCAGAAGATAAATCCATGGAGGTCATGGCACTCAATCACATTGGCCGAGTCTATGAAAAGCTCAAAAAATATGATTTGGCAGAACAAGCCCTCACCCAAAGCCTTCAGTTAGACCCCAAACAGCACGGCGTCATTCAGCATTGGGTTCACATACGCCAAAAAGCATGTTCTTGGCCTGTCTACAAACCTTTAGCAAAGGTCAGCACCAATAGCATGCTGATGTACACATCGCCGCTAGCGATGCTCTCTTTGCGAGATGACCCCGTGATTCAGCTGTTATCGGCACATGCATTCGTAGGTCGCACCTACGGATTTGAAGAAAAGAATTTATGCAAAGGTCGCGTCTACAAACATGCCAAAAAGCGTCTAGCCTATCTTTCGGGCGACATGTGTACACATGCCGTCGGCTTGCTGATGGCAGACTTTCTTGAGCACCATGACCGCGATAAATTTGAAATCTATGGCTTTGATTACAGCCCAGAGGATGGCACAACTTATCGAAACAGATTAAAGACATGTTTTGATCATTTCATACCAATCGGCCATATGAAAGATCAGGATGTTGCCGAATTAATCTTGTCAAACGAAATTGACATCTTGATTGACATGCACGGACTCAGTTCGGGTGCACGGCCTGGGATTTGCGCTTTACACCCAGCACCGCTGCAAGGCACTTACCTTGGATTCATCGGCACCACAGCAATGCCGTGGCTAGATTTTGTGGTGGCAGATCGCGAAGTCTTGCCAGAGGTCCTGACACCTTATTTCACAGAGAAACCACTCTATCTAGATGGTAGTTTCATTCCCTTCAACAAAGCCGAAACCTCCCCCCCAGCGCAACCAAGAAGGGAACTTGGATTCACAGAAGACGCCTTCATCATGGCGGCATTCGGAAACGTCTACAAAATCAATCAAGAGCTATTAGAAGCTTGGATTGAAATGCTGAAACGATCACCCAATGCTGTTCTTTGGTTGATGGACGACAACGCCTACACAACTGAACAACTTAAGAAAAAATTCAAATCATATGGTGTTGCAGATGATCGCGTCGTTTTTTCACCGCGCTGCAATTACAACGAATATCTTGGTCGCTTAAAAGCTGCCGATGTCTTCCTTGACAGCTATCCATACAACTGTGGTTCAACCACACATGATGTCTTGAACTGCGGCTTGCCAATCGTCACGCTTCGCGGCAAAACAATGGTGGCGCGTATGGGCGCAAGCATGCTCAACGCATTAGGCTTGAATGAGCTCATCACTGACAACTATGAGTCATACATCCAAGTCGTCACAAAGATAGCTGCGAACAAAGAATATCAATTAGACCTTGCTAACAGCATCACAAGCAGCATGCAACGCAAACAAAACAACCCACACTTGCTGACCGCCTCTTTTGAACGCGAATTGCTAGAACACTACGAATCAAAAATTCAAGCAACCGATCCAACTTTTTAAAAAGGAACCCCCAATGTCCACCCTTTTACACGTCGGCTGCGGCCCACAAAATATTTCGCGCCTCAAAGGATTTTCAGTCCATGGTTGGTCAGAGATACGTCTAGATATTGACGAGAACGTTGCACCTGATGTTGTCGGAACGCTGACAGACATGTCTAGCGTTCACGACAATTCAGTGGATGCGGTGTACTCATCCCACAATTTAGAGCATGTCTATCCCCACGAAGTTCCAGCTGTACTCAGAGAATTTCATCGGGTCTTAAATGCAGATGGTTTTGTGGTGCTCACGTGCCCTGATCTGCAATCGGTTTGCGAAAGCATCGTCGCAGACAAGCTCTACGACACACTTTATGTATCACCAGCTGGCCCTATAGCGCCAGTAGATATCTTGTATGGACACAGAGCTGCCATGGAACAAGGAAATCTCTACATGGCGCATAAATGCGGCTTCACATGGAAAGTGTTGTCCCAACTCTTTCAAGAAGCCGGTTTTCGCACCATACTCGGCGGACGCTCGGTCGAAACATACGCCCTCAAAGTTTTGGCATGTAAAGCCACCTTGAGCGAGACCCGAAGTCGCGAGTTGGTCAGCATGTATCTCCCTGATTAAGGCCACATCCCCTCGCAATACATGTGTATTGCAAGGGGATATTTGCTTAGACCTCAGGCAGGGTCTTACCAGCAGCCGTCAGTGCCGCCTTTTGACCAATGGTGAGCGCCGTGATCTGTTCAGCCGTCAACACATTCAATTGATCAGAACGCAACGCTGTAATTTGGGCTGCAGAGAATGCCCGAATTTGCGATGTTGTCAATGCAGGAATTTGCGTTGTCGTCATGAAGGTCAACTGATTATTGTTCAAGGAAGCAATATTAGTTGTAGACAAGGCCCCAATTTGCTCTGCCGACAAGGTCACAAAGTTACTCATATTGAAATTAGCCATCTGAGTGGTGGTCAAAGATGAGATTTGCTCAGCTGTCAGCACAGCGCTCTGAGCCGTTGTGATTGCATTGATCTGCGCTGTCGTGAAATTCTTCAACTGTGCAGCTGGCAAATTAGCAATCGCGGCTGTAGACAACGCTGCAATATCTGCCGTCTGCATTGCCGTCAATTGTGTGACATTCAATGCAGCCAATTGATCAGCCGTCAGTTTGCTTGCTTGCTCCGTTGTCACAGCAACCAACTGTGCTGTGCTGAGTGCCTTCACTTGCGAAGTAGTCAGCGCGGCGATTTGATCCGCTTTCATGGCTGCAATTTGTGATGTACTCAGACCAGCCACAGCTGCCGTTGAGAGCGCTTGAACTTGCTGCGTCTTGAGCACTGCTATGTTAGACGTCGTAATGGCACCCGCTTGAGATGCAGTCAACGAATTGACTTGCTCTTCTGCCAGTTGGGTCATGACCGTGGCGTTCAGTCCTGCGATCTGAGTATTCGACAAAGATCGGACTTGCGCTGTCGACAGCGCATTCAGCTGGTTAGAACTGAAACCATTGATCTGGGCTGCCCTCAAAGAGGTCACTTGTGTGTTACCCAGCTGAGAAACCATGTCCGTGGTGAAAGCACTCAATTGAGACGAAGTAAGCGCTGTAATATTAGCTGCAGTGATCGCCCCCAATGCATCTGGCGTCAAATTGGCCAACACTGACGTCTGCAATGTTTCCGTCTGGAAACCCGTCATTGCGGCAACTTGTGCTGTGCTCATCTGCGAAGCTTGTGCAGTAGAAATCACTTTCACCTGATCAAGCGTCAACGCACGAATTTGAGACGTTGTGAGCGCCGCAAACTGGTCTGATGTCAGCTTACTCAATTGCTCTGTGTCTAATGCAGCAACACTTGCTGCACTCATGGCCTGCAGTTGCTCATCCTTGAGCATCACCAAGTCTGCTGTTTCAATCGCACGCACTTGAGAGAAGCTCAAAGCAGCAATCTGATCAGTGCCGATTGAAGCGATTTGATTTGTGCTGAAAGCTTTGATTTGCGCTGAAGTCAAGGCCTTGACTTGCGCTGTTGTCAGCGCAGCCACAGCATCAGTATTCAACTTTGCAAAGTCCTCAGTTTCCATGGCCGCAATTTGCACTGCCGAGAATGAGGCAACTTGATCTGCGCTCAGTTCAGCGGCTTGATCTGAAGTTAAGGCAGCAATTTGTCCTGTTTTCAGTGACTTGATCTGAGAAGAAGTGAGTGAAGACACTTGATCAGAAGATAAGTTCGAGATTTGCGAGGTAGTCAAAGCTGAAACTGCACCAGTTGTCAGCGCTTTGATCTGTTCTGCACTCAACTTTGCCAGATCTTCTGTTTGCATTGCTGCCATTTGAGCACTTGACAGTGCTCCGATTTGGTCAGTTGTCAAAGCTTGCATTTGCGATGTATGCAAAGCAACAACTTGAGCTGTGGTCAACGCACGGATTTGCCCCGTCTTCAAACCAGCCACTTGCTCTTGCGTCAACTTATTGACTTGCGTGGTTGTTAACCCTGACACGGCACTCAGACTCAGGGCTTGAACTTGATCGGCGCTCATCGTGACCAAATCTGCAGTTTCAATCGCTGCAGCTTGGGCAGAAGACAGCACAGCCATTTGTGCTGTTCCCAAGTTTTGCAATTGAGAAGCCGTCATGGCCGTCACCTGTGCTGTCGTCAGCACTTTAGCTTGAGCAGTCGTGATAGCGGCGACTTGGTCAGACGTCATGGCTTGCAAATGCCCAGTTACCATGCCCGCCACCGCAGAAGTTGACAAAGCCTTGACTTGATCGTCTGTCAAGTTGTCCACCACAGAAACGTCCAAGGCATTGACCTGAGCTGAGGACAGAACACCAATTTGTGCCGTGCCTAAACTCATGACCTGATCACTGTCAAGACTATGCAATTGACCTGTCGTCAAAGCTTTTGCCTGTGTGGTCGACATCGCTGCAATCGCATCAGTCGTCAGGCTCGCAATGTCACCAGACTCAATCGCCGCAACTTGGGCTGCAGACAGCACACTGACCTGTGAAGCCGAGAGGCTACCCACTTGCGCGTCCGAGAGTGCTGTCACCTGGGCTGCTGACAGGCTCTTGACCTGTGACTGAGAGAATGCAGCCACTTGATCTGTCGTCAACGCATTGATGTGTGCTGTATCGACTTTGCTCAAAGTGGCAGTCGCAATGGCAGCAATCTGTTCAGCGCTTGCAGCAGCCAATTTGGCAGTGGATACCGCATTCACTTGGGCAGCAGACAAGGTGGCCATCTGTGAGGCAGTCAGCGCTTGTACTTGCGCGGTTGTCAATGCAGCGACTTGTGTTGTTTGAAGTGATTTGATTTGTGCCGTGCTCATGGCAGCGACTTGATCGGTTGTGAATCGACCAATCTGAGCGGCATCAAGCTTGCTCAACACAGCGGTTGAGATCGCTTTGACTTGGTCAGTCGTCAACGCCTGCAATGCCGACTGGGTCAAAGCATTCACCTGCGTCGCGCTCAATGAAGCCATCTGCGTCGTGTTAAGTGCTGTAACTTTGCCAGCACTAATTTTGTCAATTTGCGCCGTGGTCAGGACCTTGATTTGGTTATTCGCCAAAGCGCCCAATTGGTCACTGGTCAGGGCATCAATTTGAGTGGTCGTCAACTTGGCCAACGCCGACACGTTGATTCTGCGCACTTGATCCGTCGTCATGGCCGCCAAATCGGCCGTATCCATCGCATTGAGTTGCGTTGAAGTCAATGTTTGAACTTGCGCACTGCCCATGGCCTTGATCTGATCCGACGTCATGGATGTGATTTGCCCAGCGCCCAAAGCCTTCACCTGCGCTGTTGACAAGGCAGCAACCTGATCCGACGTTAAGTTGGCAATTTGAGACGTCGCGACCAACGCACTGATGTTTTTGGTGGTCATTGCCTTGATTTGCGCGGTGGTCATTGCAGCCAAATCTTCAGTTTCTATTGCAACAGTTTGCGCTGTACTGAGTCCAGCCACTTGATCCGTCCCCAAGCGAGACATTTGATCGCTGGTCATACCTTTAATCTGGTCGGTCGACAGTGACTTCACTTGCGTCACAGAGAGCGCCGCAATCACATCCGAATTGATGGCAGCCAAATCTTCAGTTTCAAGGTTATCCAGCTGTGTCACGCTCAAGTTTTTCACCTGATCTTGTGTCAATGCTGCCGCCTGACTCGTACTCAATGCCGTCACTTGGGCACTGGTCAATGCTTTAACTTGCGTACTTGTCAAAGCCTCGATATGGTTGGTATCAAGCGCGGCAAACAAAGCCGTAGACATGCCTGCAATGGCAGATGCATTGATCGATTTGATTTGTTCTTCACTTAGCCCATTGAGGTCAGCGTCATCAATGGCATTGATTTGAGTCGCGCTGAGCGCTGCAATGGCGGAGTTACTCAACTGGTTGACTTGGCCTGACATTTTTGTAATGTTGGTCGCAGACAACGCTTTGGCTTGAGCAGATGTAAACGCACCGACTTGCGCATCGGTTAAATCGGCGATTTCGTCAGTTGATAAATTGTTGATTGCAGAGGTACTGAGTGCACGAATTTGATCAGTGTTCAACCCAGAGATATCGTCTGACATGCCCACCACTTGTGCGCTCGTCAAGGCGGCAATTTGCTGTGTACCCAGTTTTTCTAACTGTGTGTCACTCATTGCCGTCAGCTGCGCGGCTGTGAGTGCTTTGGCTTGTGCAACTGTGATCGCAGCCATTTGATCAGTAGTCAATGTCGTGACGTGGTCATCATTCAAATCCTTGATGGCCGCGGTGCTGATCGCTTGAATTTGATCTGTGGTCAATTCATCATACGCCGTACTGTCCATGGCATTGATTTGCGTTGCTGTCATCACAGCAATATCTTGCGTCTCAAACGCAGCCAGCTGAGTTGAATCTAATGCAGCTATTTGAAGCGTATTTAATGCCTTAGACTGTGCCGTACTCAGCGCAGCCAGTTGTCCAGCAGTGAATTCAGCAACGAGCGCTTCATCCATGGTAGTCAACGCGGTGGTACTGATCGCCGCAATTTGCGCCGTTTCCATCGTGGCGATGTCAGCTGAATCAATGCCATTGATCTGTGCTGCTGTCAATGCACCGATTGCAGCAGCACTCAAACTCTTCACCTGATCTGAAGAAAATTCTTTCAACTGGTCTGCGGTCAATGCTTTGGCCTGCGTGCTTGTCAGCATGCCAACTTGCGTGGAGGTGAGTTGTGACAACACGTCTGAAGCCATCGCAGCCAATGCCGTGGTGTTGATAGAACTGACCTGAGCAGAAGTCATTTGTTGCAAGTCTGCTGTAGAAATAGCAGTCAGTTGAGTGTCTGTCAGTTGCGCCACCCCGTCCGCGCGCAGCGACTTGATTTGATTTGCATCAAACTCTGTCAACTGATCAGCAGTCAGTGCCTTCACCTGTGAAGAAGACAAACCTGAAACAGCGGTCGACGTCAGTTTCGCAAGATCTGCAGAAGCAATGGCTTGAAGTTGTGCAGTGCCTAGGCCAACCACCTGATCTGAGCTCAGGGCAGCAATTTGATCAGTTGACAATACAGGGGCTTGATCCGTCGTCAAGGCCTTGATTTGGTCACTTGTCAGTGCAGCGAAACGTGCTACATCCAGTGTTTCTAATTGACCAGAAGCAGCCGTCGTCAGTGCGGCAATAGCTCTGGTGCTCAACGCGCGCACTTGGTCCGTGGACATCACATTCAAGTCAGCTGCATCTATCGCTGCGACTTGCGACGCACTCAAAGCGGCCACTTGTGCAGTGCCCAATTTACTGAGTTGCGTCCCCGACAATGCTGTGATTTGTGCAGCAGTCAATGCCATTGCCTGTGCAGTGCTAAGCACCTCTACAGCGGCATTGGTCAACTCACTAATTTGGGCTGTGCTCATTGCCGCAATGCTTTCACTCGACAATGCCTTGATTTGGTCTGTCCCCATCTGCGAAATGGCACGGGAATCAATGCTTTTCGCTTGCATTGAATTGAATGTCGCCATCACCGAAGCACTCAGTTTCGGAATTTGTGTAGACGAAAGTGCAGCCACTTGAGCAGTTGACATCACTTGCGCTTGCGCAGTAGTGAGGCTTGCCAACTGATCAGAGGACATCGCCGCAATGCGATCTGTTGCAACAGCAGCAAACTGCTCGGTCCCAATGCGACGCAACTGGCTAGTTTTCAACTTGCTGAACTGGGCCGCAGTCAATGCTTTGACCTGCGCAGCAGACATGGCTTCAATCGCGTCGCCATTCAACGCTTCCAAGTCAGCAGTTTCCAGTGCCGCCACTTGTGCAGTGCTCATGGCGGTGATTTGTTCTGCTGAGAGCTTGGCCGCTTGTGCAGTTGAAAGGGCCACGACCTGTGACGTCGTCAATTTTTGAACTTGATCTGTTGTCAAAGCACTGAATTGCGCCGTGGTCAATTTATTGATCTGCGCAGTGCTCATGCCAGACACACTGCCAGAAGCCAATGACTTGATTTGATCGGTGCTCAAGTTCACCAAATCTGCCGTTTCAATGCCACTCAGTTGAGTCCCACTCATTTCACCAAGTTGCTCTGTCGTCATGGCCACTAACTGGTCTGAAGTCATGGCTGTCAGTTGACCTGACTGGAGGGCTTTGACTTGATCTGTCGTCAAACCAACCACTTGATCCGTCGTCAATTTGCTGATGTGCGCATCGTTCAATCCGCCCACTGTGGCAGTATCCAATGACTGGATCTGCTCGACGCTCATTGCCGCCATATCTGCGGTGTCCATCGCGTTCATTTGCGTCGAAGTCAATGCGCCCACTTGATCCGTCGACAAATTAGCAATTTGAGTTGAAGACAAAGTGGTAATTCGGTCTGACGTCAAAGCCTTAATTTGGCTCGTGCTCATACCTGCCACTTGGTCAGCAGACATGGCCGTGACTTGTGACGCTGTCAGCACTGCGACCGCCGCAGTGCCGATCGCAGCCACCTGCTCGGGCGACAGTTTTGCCAAATCACGTGTTTCCAGATGGGGCATTTGCGTTGCCGTGACGCCACTGAGTGCATCTGTCGTCAACTGACTGACTTGTGCTGTGCTCAAGGCAACAATTTGATCGGAGGACAGCTTGCTGACCTGGGTCGACGTCAATCCAGCAATGGCCTCAGAGTCCAATGCCGCAATGCCTGCCGTACCTAACGCCGAAATTTGTGCCGTACTCATCACGGCCACTTGGTCTGAAGTGAGTTTGGCAAACTGGGCTGTGCCCATGCCACCCATTTGAGTCACGCTGATTGTTTTGATTTGGTCCGTGGTGAATTGGGCCAAATCGTTTGGCTCAATCGCGCCCATTTGCGAAGCTGTCAAAGCCTTTATTTGATCTGTCGTCAGGTGACTGACTTGATCGGACGTCAAGGCTGCCAGCTGCGTGTTGTCCATGGCAGAAACTTGTGCCGTAGACATCACATCAATGTCACCCACCTCAAGCGCCTGGATTTGGGCCGTGGTCAAGGCCCCCACTTGATTGGTGCCCAATGCTGCAATTTGATCGGTGATCAAGTTGAAGATCTGATCAACACTCAACTGCTGAAATACAGGCGTGCTGATACTTTTGATCTCATCTGTGCCAATCGCAGCTATTTGCTCAAAATTCATGGCGTTCAGCTGATTGGCATTCAAGCTAGAAATTTCAACCGAATCCAATGATCGAATTTCTTGCGTGGTTAAGGCTTGAATTTGGGGAATGCTGTATGAGGAAACGCCTGAAATTGACATGATTTGTCCTTACTTTTATCCAAGGCGGCGCTGCGTTCGTGCACATGCACAACCCAACACCTGAAACTTTTACTTTGCTCGTCTTGGAGAATCGTCGCTAGCCTTTAAAACTTGAGCACAAAGCACGAAATAAATAAATCCAAAAGCAAAAAAGGCGAACCCAAGGGTTCGCCTGATGCACCGAAGTGTTTCGTTCGATTATTTGAGCAATGACAACACAGACTGTGAAGACTGGTTGGCTTGCGCCAGCATCGCTGTCGCAGCTTGCTGAATGATCTGCGACTTGGCCAGGTTGGTCGTTTCAGCAGCGTAATCAGTGTCTTGAATACGGCTACGTGACGCAGACATGTTTTGATTGACTTCGGTCAAGTTAGAAATCACCGCATCCAGGCGGTTTTGGAACGCACCCAGCTTGGCTTGGTTAAACGAGACAGATTTCAGAGCAGCGTCCAAAGATGTCAAGGCGACTTGAGCACCAGCTTGTGTGGAGATATCGATGCTCGCGACTTTCACGCCATTGTCGACACCACCATATGTGCCAGTTTTGAAACCCAACTTAGTGAAAGTATCGTTACCGTCTGAACCACCTTCCAAGGTGAAGGACTTGTCAGAACTCAAACTCACACGTGAGTAGGTTGTCACAGCGTCGGATTTTGCCAATGCAACTGAAGCAGCGGATAGTTTTGCGCTACCAGTTTTCAAACCAAGGCTTGATTCAGCAGCCAAGTCAGTTCCCAAGGAAATGTTGCGACCGTCAGAGGCAACCAAGCTCAAGCCACGTCCGTTGTCTGTGGCAACCACACCTGTCTGGCCTGTGTATTGGTTGATCAAATTTGCCACATCTGAACGTGTGACTGTGCTGAGAGTGGACAAGCTCGTCAAGGAAATTGCAGTTCCGTTCACGGCCAATGTCTTACCGCTGTAGCTTGCAACAGCCAAAGCAGTAAAGTCACTGCCAACAATTTCGTTGGGCGCAGCAGTGGCAGTGACGCCTGTTTGAGCCGTAGCCTTGTTAATTGCAGCGGCAATGGCAATGGCACTGGCAGCTTTGGTTGAACTGGTAGCTGTTGTATCGGATGCTGTATCAGAATCAGTTGACGCTGCAACAATTGACGTGCCGTTGATACGCAAAGTACCAGCTTCCAAAATACCTGTCGTCGCAGCTGAAGGTGCGACAGTACTTGCACCAACAGCACGGTCCACAGAAGTCATGGCTGACACGTTGGCCGAGTAAGTACCAGCCGTCAAACCCGCTTTGGTCAGGTCACCGTTGCTAGAAACACCAATCTGAATGGGTGAGTTGGTAGAACTGGATAACTGGTAGGTGCCAGAATAAACACCCACAGCACCCACACCTGTGGTCGCAGCAGTGTGCGTACCAAAAGCTACTGTGATGTTACGAGCATCGTCAGCCACCAACACCACGCCTTTTTTGAGGTCACCCGTGTCAATCGCACGAACACCTGTTTGTGCCGTGATGGCATTGATGGCTGCAACCGTTACTGCACGGCTTGCACCTGCATCAGCTGTTGTTGAGAAAGATGCTGTAGCCACACCGTTCACTGTAATTGTTCCAGTACCAGCTGCGGCTGTCATTGCTGAGCCAGCAACGGTTGTGTTACCCAAAGTCGCAACAACACCTGTTTGTGCGGATGCAGCATTGATGGCTGCAACCTTTGCGATTGCGCTTGAAGACTTATCAGAAGATGACAGCAAGTCATCTGCTGCGGCTGAAGCACGGATGGTTACACCATTAATGGTCAAGTCACCAGCTGCTGTGTTTTGTGCCAAGCTGCCAGCGGTTGCATTGAAAAAACCTGTTGAGGTAAGTGATGCACGAGAGCCCAAACCGATGTCTTTGGTCTGAACAGATTCGATTGACATGGTCATCAATTCGCCAGCCTTAACGCCAGTTTGCAACTTAATGGCACCAGCAGAACCATCCAACAACTTGATGCTGTTGAAATTGGTTTGCTTGGCAACGTCGTCGATTTGAGCTTTGAGTTGGGCAACTTCCAACTGTGAAGCGGCACGGTTGTCTGCATTCATCGAACCGTTAGATGCTTGAACAGCGAGTTCACGCATACGCTGCAACATGTCGGTCACTTGGCCGATTGCGCCTTCAGCGGTTTGAGCCATCGACAAACCGTCGTTGGCGTTGCGAATGGCAACAGCGAAACCACGGATATCCGAAGTCATGCGGTTGGTGATGGCCAAGCCAGCAGCGTCGTCTTTGGCGCTGTTGATACGCAGACCTGTAGACAAGCGCTCCATGGAGGTCGCCAATTTGTTGTTCACATTGCTCAGTGAGCCTTGAGCGGCAAGAGCTTTGGTGTTGGTATTGATCACGGACATGATGTTTCTCCTAAAAAGTGCATCACTGAGGGTTTAAACAAGAACTCAAGAAATTGTTCTCTTGATGGCTGATGATTCGTCAGTCCGCTCATTAACTTTAGAGACGACTGAAAAATATTTGAAATTAGGTAAGTTCGTTATGCAGAAGACCTTTGAAGGCTTCAATGCTGTGTGCAATGCGCACGACGACCTCATTGGGAATTTGTCGGACAACTTCGCCAGTTTCAGCGTTCTTCACCAGAACAACAGGACCGCCGACTTTGTCGTCAATATGAAAATTCAAGTTACGGCCGCCGTCACGCATGCTGTCATTCAGCTTTTGAATGGAGTCCTTTAAATTGGCTCGCATCGCCTCAACGTCTACTTTGATTTCGACCTGCTTTCGCTCCTGAACCTTAGGCTGCGAGGCAACAGGATCAACAACAGGCGCACTGCGCACAGCAACAGGGCTGCTGACCAGCGCCTGCGCTTTGCTAGAAACTTCTGTGACCATATAAACCTTCCTTTCGACTTGCCAAATGCGGCAAGGACAACGTGTGATTACGCTGATCGGAAGATGTGCGGATAACTTTAGGGCCGCACCCTAAATATTTTTAAAAAAAAGCTGGAAAAGTAAGCAAGTCAATTCTTAAGGGTTACTTTTAACCACTTTTGCCAGTCAAGCTGGCCATCATGCCTTCAAAAGTTGATTTCAAGCTGGTCTTCTGACTGTTGATGTTGCCCACCAAGCTATCCATCGACGAGAACTGCTTCTGATAACGCAGTAACAGCGAATCCATGCGCGTCTGCAACTTGGTGAGTTCTGATTGGTATTTGGTGTTTTGTGTCGTCGCTGATTCACTTTGTGTCAACAGGGGCCCTGTTCTGCTGAGCAGGCTGCTGATTTTGACGAATGCATCACCCGCAATACCCGCAGGTGTGGTGCTGTATGCGGTTACCCCATTTTGATTACCTGTGAAGGTTTTCACTACATCGCTGTAATTACTAGACAACACAGCATCCAGCTTGGTTTCGTCCAAAGCCATGACGCCAGTTTGGTCAATCGACAAACCCATTTGCCACAGCGATCCGACCGAAGTACCAGGCGTAGAAGACGGACTCATCATGATGCTACGCAACTGCGCTTTCAGCGATCGTGTGGTCGAATCACCCACCAAGGTTTTGCCATAGGTGTCGAGTGTTGATTTGGGGTCAGACACTTCTTTAAAGATCGTGATGGCATCGTTGTAAGCTGTGACCAACGCCTTGATTTTTGTTTTGATGTTACTGGTATCGCGCGTCAAATCGACCGATGCAGCACTGCTGGTGGGCGCCTTCAAGCTCAGGGTCAAACCTGGCACCACATCAGACACCGTGTTGTTCGAGCGCGTGTACGAAACACCATCGACTTTGACGATCGCATCAGTCGCTGTTTGTCTGGCTGGGTTGGTATTGGAGAAAGATAAACCAGGAGAGCCAGTACCTGATCCATAACTGGTTGACAACGTGAATGCACCAGCCGTTCCCAGAGGACCCGTCAGAATCAATTGATATGGGCTGCCTGATCCATCACCTGTATTGACCAGTTGCGCCGTCACACCAGCTGCAGAAGCATTGATCGCGTCCACGATGTCTTGCGGTGTGTCTTTGCCTGCCGCCAATTGAATGTTTGCAGTGGCCGCAGAAACAGCCATGCTGCTTGGAGCGACTGCATCCGATGTGACTGTAAAGCGCAACGTGGCAGTGCCCTGATCAGCTTGGGCATTGAAGCCACTTAAATTTCCAGAGAATGTGCCAGTGGCAGGATTTGCGGGGGTGGTGCCGCTGGCAGCCAAGCCCGCAAACGCTGCGGCTACTTGTGTGCCTGTCATGGCGCCAGTGGCTGTGAAAGTCAACCCCGCCACGTTGACGGATTGACCCGCTTTTAAATCCTTGAATGTGATCGTGCTGTAGCCCAGAGCCCCTGGATCGCCTTGAGTGGTGGTGACGCTGGGACTTAAAGCGGCATCGGTCTGCACATCGATGTCTTGCACGTTGGTGCCTGCCGTCGTCGACGTGAATACCAAACTGTTGCCTGTGCTGGTGGCATCCGCATTGAAACCATCCAAGTTCCCTACAAACATACCTGTGACGGGTGATGCTGGCGTGTTTTGGCTGGCTGACAATCCTGCAAATTCTGCGGCAACTTCCGCGGCCGTCATATCGGCGGCAGCAATAAAGGTCAAGCCCGCAACGGTGACAGATTCACCTGTCAACAAGTCTTGGAATTGAACCGTCGAAGTTTCATTGCGAGGCGCAATGGTGGCCGTGTTAACTTTCGTGGGCGTGATGGTCGAGGTAGGGCCAACGGCAATTGACAGAGACATGGCTGCACTGCCATTCAAATGCACAGAGCCACTGGTGAAACCATGGCTGACATCACGCTGCGCTTTGGCAATTTGCGTGACCTCAACCGAGTGACTACCTTCGGCAGCAGCAGCACTGGTAGTGATGTTGAAAGCTGTCGGATTGGAATTGGCAGCAGTGACAGCGTTGAAACTGTTTTGATCCTTCAAATCTGTCATCGCCGTTTTGACGCCGTTTAAAACAAACGACAACGCGGCGTAACCTGAAATGCGCGACTCATTCTTGGTGATCTTCGTATTAATGGCCTGCTCTTTGGGAAGACGCTCTGCATCCACCAAGTTTTGAGCAAGAGAAGCCACATCCACGCCTGAACCTGCACCAAGAGAAGTGATCAACTTCTGTGCATTCGCTTTATTTGTCGCCGCAGCAGTAGACGCCGCCGAACTAGACAGTGCGGCGGCCGTGGATGAGCTCAATGCGGTGGTGGCCATTTTTGTAATTCCGTCTGATGGATCGGCTCAGGTGGTAAAAACTTGAGGTGATTAATTGATGTATTTAAACAAGCTCAACTGCGATATCTTGGCAAAGGTGTTTTGTGCAGCTTCTAAGGCCAATTGGTCTTTGTTCATTTTGGTAATAGCTTTGGTGTAATCCAAGTCTTCCACATCCGAACGGGTAGTTTTGAGCTGCAACACAATTTGATCTAGCACAGCATTTTGCATATCAACCACAGTCAGGTCAGAGCCGACTTGGCCTAGCCCTTCGCTGATGCCGTTTTGAAGCGTATCGATCTCAGCAATGCCGCGTTGCATGTTAGGCTGGTTGCCAGACTTCACGGCGGTCACTAAGTCGTCGAGCGCTTGAAAAAAGTCTACCCCCACTTTGCCCCCCTTGCCATCGTCACGCACCACGCGGGTGTAGACGTCAGAGCCAGGCATATTGAGATTCATACGGCGGCTATCGCCAACGTTGACCTTCATACGGGCTTGATCACCTTGGTACAAAACATGACCAGTGGCATCTTTACTGAAGGCTGGCACGCCAGTGCGGCTGCCTGAAAATAAATAGTTGCCATTGCTGTCTTGGCTGTTGGCCAAGCTAAGCACTTGATCTTTGAGGTTGCTCAACTCCAGAGCCACGCTCTGACGATCCTGCACACTCAGCGTGTCATTGGCGGCTTGTGTCGCCAATTCTTTGATGCGATACATCACATCGCTGGTGTTTTTTAAGGCCGTTTCTTCGGCGGTCAAGCGCACGTTGACCGCTTTGAGAGTGTCTTGGTAGCCCATTTGTCGGCTTAATTCAGACTCCAAACGCGTCACCAATGCGGCCTTATCGGGCGCATCGCTCGGTTTGACAATTTGCTTACCCGTCGATAACTGTTGCTGCGTCGTCGCTAACTCACCTTGGACGTTACCCAATTGAGTCGTCGCACGATCAAAGTAGAGACCTGTTGAAATTTTCATAATGATTTACCTTGATCAACGGATATTCACAATGGCGTCAAACAGCTGACCCGATGTTTGCAACACCTTGGCGCAAGCTTGGTACGCCTGCTGGTAACGAATCAAAGCAGCCGCTTCATCGTCCAGGTTCACGCCTGACACTTTGTCACGCGCTGCAATAGCCTGATCGTTCACCACTGTCAACGCCTGCTGAGTGATGGTGGCTTGCTGGGCTAAGTTACCTACGCTGTTGATTTGATCGATGTAGGTATTGGCAATGGTTTTGCCAGCGGTAACGGGCTTTTTGTTCAAATCGACCATGTCGAGCATGTTGACGTTATTCCCCAAGCCATCAAAGTTGCCATCAATTTTGTAGCTGTCACCCACCGATGCGGCATGACTGAGTTTGATTTGCAAACCCTCAAACTCGATCACAGGCTCGAGTACCGTGGGGTCATAGTGGCGATCAGCCAACTCAGTACCCGTGCGGGTATCAATGATGCTGTAGCGATCAGCAGCCGTAAACTTAATGCTGAGCGACTGGCTTCGCAAACTGTCGCGCACGTTGTCAGGTGCGCCCTCGAAGCCGACAGCCACATTGGCAGCACCTTTGCCCGTGACGAACAATAACAAGTCATCAGCACAACCGTCTTGCACATAAGCACCCGTGCGCAAACCAATTTTGCCTAGATCGGATGGGTCACCCTCAGAGCCAAATGACATGCGAATGTCAGAAATGTAATCAGGATCTAGCAGCTTACGCTTCAAACGCGCGGTGACATCAAAATCGGTCGGATCCAGACCCAACGCGTTAGGTGGAAACTTACCACTAGCGTCCTTGCCTGGACCAATCGAGATATCCAGTGTGCCCTTCAAGTCGGTGGTGCTTAGTACCAAATCGCCAAACATATCGATTGAGGCCACCACACCTGTTTCATCACTGTGTGCAGTGATGCGCGCAGCTAAGTCAGACAGATTTTTTAAATTGGTTTGAGGTGACAAAGTATCGCCACTAGACTTCACCACAAATTGATTCGCAATGTCAGCATCAGTGGTCACCGAACTCAACGGCGAGATGAACAAGCGTGAGCCAGTGACGGACGCTTTGAAGCCAGCCAAAAATCCAGCATTGGCATTTAAAGCATCCGCTAAAGCTTGAGGTGTTGCTGCCGATACAGATTGCAGCGGAGAGCCGAACTCTACGGTGTAACTAGGCAAACCTGAAGTGGGCAAGTCGTATGCGCTTTCACTCAGAGTCACTCCATTGATTTGCAAAGGTTTCTTCAAGTCCACATCAGTGGCAGCAATACGCATATCACGCAGCACCTGCACCATGCGAACTTGCCCCCCGTAGGAAGATGGTTGGATGTCCAACACGTTGCCGTTTGTCGTAGGGTTGACGGTGATGGGGCTACCCAGTGGGTCTGAAATGACCAGTTCACCATTGGCCTCAATACTGGCTTTCACACCAGCGGCAGAAGCATTGATACGGTCAACCAATTCATTGGCTGTTTTGAAACCTGTGATGGACTGACCATTCAGCTTCAATTCTTTTGAAAGATTCAACTGAGACACCGGCACACGAAGTTCGGAGAAAACTTCTGCCCGCACATTGTTTTTGGACACGTTGCTGTTTTCAATCTTGACCGTGCCACCAAACGCCAGTGACGTATTGTCAGCAGGCGTCAAAGAAAAGTCTTTGAACTCTCGACCCAAAGCATCTGTGACCTTGAGGTTGGTGCCATCAACCACGACCGAAATATTTGAACTTTGATCTTTGATTCGGAAAGCTTGTTGCAATTGACTCGCAAGGCCAGACAGGGTAGTTGCACTGCTGACATCTAGCCCAAAGTGAACGCCACCCACTGTGGCTTGGAATTGTGAGAAGCCAGGTGTCATTCCTGAGCCAAAACGCGGATTCACCACATTAGCCTGTGAGGTGCCATTGATCCAATTAGCTACTTGCACAGCAGCAGAAGTCACATGGATGTCACCCACAGAGGCACCATTGGCTGTTGAAACAGGCGTGAGAGCAACGCCATTAATGTCGCGGCCTTTGGAATCAGTGATTTGTAAATCTGCGCCGTTGTTGATGGTCGTGGCGAACAAACCTTGCGCTTGCAAGCTGGTATTCAAAGACGAAGCCAAAGCTGACAATGACGTGGTTGATCCCACGGGCACTGTGCTTGTTATCAATTGACCACCGACCACTGCCTTGAAACTGAAGGGCGTAGGGACAGTACCCACCTTGACATCAGACAAGGTGATGGCGGCATTGATCGCCCCGTTGAATTCAGGCAATGACACACCATTGACTGTGATCGCATCTTTTTGAACTTTGAAATCAGCAGAAGAAATACGTGCGGTTTCCATCGAGGCTGGCAAAGGAACCGAAGGGCCCGCCGCACCATAGATGTCAAAGTTCTGCCCGTACAGCACAGTGGCTTTTGCGCCATAGAACATGTCGATGTCGCGGTAGGCTTTGTTGCCTATTTGATTCAAATACGCATCGCTGTAATTAGCGTTGGGTGAAAAGCCGTTCTCGGGGGTGAAAAGTTGGTATTTTTCAGTTTCCGTCAACGCTTTGCCTAACAGCTGACGCCCATCGCGCGTCATGACTTGCAGGTTTTGACCTGGTTCAGCTTGGTCCAAATAAAACGTCGCTTTGACACCCGCAGACAGCGATGTGACAGGGGTGTAAACGCGAGCCCCGTCTACCTTGAATGTCAACGCCGCTGTGGCGTTGGGGTTGTTCACTAATTGGGTATTGCTGAGTGCGGTAGGCGGTGTTTGACCGTTAAATCGCACACTGGCGCGAGTGGTGGTGACGTTGGTATTGCCTTCGCTCACGCGAAACTGTGCAGCCGTCGCGATACGCATACCGTCATTCAGTGCCAATCGAATCCCCGCCGCGTCTGAGGCAGCAGCAGGGTCAAACTGAAACAGATCTTGGCCCATTTGACCGTAACCGTCGATACCATTCTTTTGAATGGCATTGGTTTCAGCTGCAAAAGTACGCGCTAATGCGCTCATGTTTTTTTGCGATGGCTCCAACACTTGGCTGATGAAATTTTGATAGCCCCCAATTTGGCCGCCACTGACACTCGACAGCGATTCGGTTTTCCCATACGGGTCCAACACCAACTCGACTTTGTCTTTGATGGCGCTGTTGATACCGATGGGTCGAGATTTGTTGCCATCGACCACCACACCTTGTGTCATGGTGGTACCCAAACTGACAGTGACGGTGCCATTGGTGGAGAAGGAGACTTTGGTACGAACCAAATCAGACAGCTGACGCAGCGTCAGATCCCGACGATCTAACAATTCAGCAGGCTGCGTTTCAAGCGTTGGTGATTTGGTTAAGTTTTGATTGATCAGCGCCAATTGGCTGGTCAATGTGTTGACGCGATCGACCGCGCTTTGCAAACCTTGACGGGTTTCCGTCGAAATCAATTCCAGTTGCGATGACAACTCGCCAAAGCGCGAGGCCACTCCGTCTGCGCTGCGCATAAAGCTAGTTCGCAAAACGCTGGATGCTGGATCAGCAGACAAAGAACCAGCCGCAGCAAAGAATGTATCGAGGGCAGAACTCAAACCAATACTTTTGTCACCCATGATGTCCATCACGCGCTTGGCGTAATCCACCATTGGCTTTTGACTGGATAAGTCACTGGTACTGCTGCGCAAGTTAGATTCAGCAAACGCATCATATTGACGCTTGATGGTTTGTAGCATGACGCCAGTACCGACGTACATGCTGGCTAATTTTTTTGGAGCCGAGTCTGCCAACACCACATCTTGACGCGAGTAACCCTCGGTGTTGACGTTGGCAATGTTGTTACTGACCGTACTCAATGCACGCTGATAAGCGCCAATCGCATTGCTGCTGATGCCGAGCATGTCACTCATTGACGGCCTCCGCTAAAGGGTGCCTTGAACTCTTGCAGGCTCTTGAGTGGCAGGGCTTTTTCCAACGCAAAACCTTTGTTGAGCTGTGCCGCAGTGGGCAAAGGAATCGCTTCTTGCTTGGGATTGAGTGGAATGCCTTTGCCGCGCGATTTCAGCAACGCGTCGGTACTAGGCGCTGGCGTTGGCATTTGCTGCTTCACAGCGCGTTCCATAAAGTCGGCCACGCCCAAAGCGCCTCGCTTAGACATTTGCAAAGAAACTTCTTTGTCAAACATACCTTCGAAGGTTTCCAAGGCGTGTGATTTGTTTTCTTCGTCCTTCATGGGCTCGTTGGCCTCACGCATGGACTTCAACATCATTTGAATGAAGAGACCTTCAAACTGTTGTGCGGATTCTTTCAACGCACTGTTCTGGTCTTTTTGCGCTTTGCCACGCAACTCACCCAGACCCGTGAAGTCTGTGTAAGACCTAGGCATTGAGGTGTCGATGGGGCTGCTCATGTCTGCTCGCTTTAGATGATGACCAATTCGGCGCGCAAGCTGCCAGAACTTTTCAGGGCTTCAAGAATGGCGATCAAGGCAGAAGGCGTGGCGCCCACTTGGTTAACCGCATCCACAATTTGGCGTAACTCAACACCAGGCTGGAACAAGAACATGGGCTTGTTCGGTTCGGCCACTCGGATGTCGGCGTTTTGCACTTCGGTGGTTTGGCCACCAGCGAGCATGTTGGGTTGTGACACCTCATTGGTGGCCGTGATCGCCACAGAGATGGTGCCGTGCGACACAGCCGCGGCCGTGACGCGCACTGAGCGATTGATCACCACGGTACCAGTGCGTGAGTTGATCACCACACGTGCTGGTGGTTCGCCCGCTTTGACTTCGAGTGCTTCCACTTCGCTCATGAAAGCCACGCGCTGATTCAAGTTCTTGGGGGCTCGGACCGATACCGAAACACCATCAATGGCTTGTGCCACATCACCGCCAAATTTTTTATTGATCGCATTGACGATAGCCGTCGTTGTGGAGAAATCGTTTTCACGGATGTTGTAGATCACGTTTTCCGATGTTTCAAAAGGCGTATCCACAATGCGTTCCACAATCGCGCCGCCTGGAATACGGGCCGAGGTAGGCACACCGATCTGTACTTTAGAACCAGCGGCACTGGCATCAATGCCTGTGGCCGTGAGTGCACCTTGCGCCAAGGCATAAATTTCGCCATCCACACCGCGCATGGCCGTCATGATCAGGCTACCACCGCGCAAATTGGATGCTTTGCCAATCGCCGACACGTTGATGTCAATGCGTTGGCCAGGCTTGGCAAAGCCAGGCAAGTCCGCCGTCACCAGCACAGCCGCTGTGTTTTTGATGTCCACACGCGCAGCGGTGGCTGCAGTTTCAAAGTCAGTCAAAGGACCGTCAATGCGCACCCCCATTTGCGACAGCATGGCTTTCATGCTTTGCGTGGTGAAGGGCACCGAGGCATCATCGCCCGTACCTTGCAAACCCACCACCAAACCGTAACCAATGAGTTGGTTGGGGCGTTGGGCCGCAAGCGTTGCCAGGTCTTTGACGCGGTCAGCTTGCGCTGCACCTGCAGCCAGCACACATACGCTGGTCAAGCAGACACGGACAAAAGTAGAGAAACGATTCATGAGGTACTCGTTCGATCAAAGGTGCGGCTTAGAAAGGCCAGTATTTGTGCATCAAGCTGGTACCCCAGCCTGCTTTGGTGGCATTGGCCAAATCACCCGAGCCGCGATAAGCAATTTGTGCATTGGCCAAACGGCGCGATTGCACGGTGCTGTTGGGGCCCACGTCTTCTGGACGAATCACGCCAGAGACTTGAATCACTTCAGTGCCTTCAGACAGACCTAACTTTTTCTCACCACGGATCATCAAATTGCCATTGGCCAAAATTTCAACCACCGTCACGGCCACTGAGCCAGACAATGAAGCTTGTTGGTCGGCTTTGCCTGCACCCTTGCTGCTGTTGTTGTTGTTGTTGATGTCCACGCCATTTAAGAAGGGGGACATTTTTCCGATCTTGGTATTGAAACCTGATGGCAATGAGTTTTTAGACTCTCGGCTCACATCGGTGTTTTGTGTGCGAGCCGCTTGCGTGGATTCATTCAACAAGACGGTGATGATGTCACCCACTTGGTAATTGCGGCCACGGCCAAACCAGGCATCACTTTGCCGGTTGCTGTAGATGCCGCCAGTGGCAATTTTTTGCCGGTCAGCGGCAAGTGGGTACACCGGTTGGAACTCGGGCGATGGGCGAAGCACCATGTCGACAGGTTCGGTGGCGCAGCCTTGTAACAAATACACAATGCCTGCTAAAGCGAGTAAGCGAAGGACGATCATGATCAAACTCCTTCAGATGTTTTGGTTCAAGAACTTGAGCATGCCGTCCACAGCAGAGATGGACTTGGAGTTCATCTCGTAAGCGCGTTGGGTCTCAATCATGTTGACCATTTCTTCCACCACGTTCACGTTAGAAGCCTCAAGCGAGCCTTGCTTCAACGCGCCAGCACCGTTAAGACCAGGCGTGAGCACTTGAGCCACACCACTGGCTTGTGAGGCTTCAAACAAGTTGTTACCAATGGGCTTCAAGCCACTTGGATTGACGAAGCGTGCAATTTGAATTTGGCCGATGTTTTGTGAACCACCACCTGCCACGATTTCGGCAGACACTGTGCCATCTTGACCAAAAGTCACACTGGCCGCGTTTTCAGGAATGGTGATGTTGGGAATCAGCGGAAAGCCAGACGCTGTCACGACTTGACCCGTGTTGTTGATCTTGAAGTTGCCGTCTCGGCTGTAGGACGTGGTGCCATCAGGCATTTGGATTTGGAAGAAACCACCACCCATGATTGCCAAATCGAGCGGCGATTGGGTGTTGACCAAGTTGCCCTGCAAATGCAGTTTTTCAGTGGCATTGATCTTCACACCCGTACCCAGCATCAAGCCAGTTGGAGAAAGTGTGTTGTTGGTGGTTTGGCCACCAGGTTGTTTGACGTTTTGATAGAGCAAGTCTTCAAAAACGGCTCGGTCGCGTTTGAAGCCGGTCGTGCTCACGTTGGCCAAGTTGTTTGAAATCACGTTCATGCGCGTCTGCTGCGCGTCAAGACCGGTTTTCGCTACCCACAATGATGCATCCATGGCTTCTAGCCCCTTTTAAACTGTCAAATTCAAGACGCCTTCATCATGGAAGCGCCCGACTCATCGTTGGATTTGCTTTCTTT
>JACCDG010239231.1_pt1 | contig 28248 bp, 23 predicted proteins | sample 7442471 | NCBI WGS metagenome assembly JACCDG01 (sample SAMN15323444, study PRJNA562643) | freshwater metagenome | isolation source: river surface water | place: USA:Blue River Watershed | collected 2017-08-17 | reverse complement strand
GCCGCTCGATATCCTCGAGCAGATTGCCATAAAGCCCGGCTTTTGGGCCGTCTTGCAAATGATCGGCGAATCTCTGTTCGATATAAAGCCCGATGTTGCTTTGTTGCATCCTGATCTTGAAAGACGGGTTACGCTGCATGGGGTTGCGTCTCCCTGGCTTCAACCGATTCGAAATATTCCTTGATGTCGCGCAATACTTCCTTGGTGTCCGCCGTGCGGTTGATTTTTTCGCGCAGCGCTGCCGAATCCGGCAATCCCTTGGTGTACCAGCCCAAATGCTTGCGCGCGACGCGCATGCCCGTTTCCGCGCCGTAATGTTGCAGCATATCTTCGTAATGTTCGACGACGGTATTTTTAATGTCGGCTATTGCTGGCTGCGCGCTTGGTTTTCCATGCTTGAAATAATCCATCAATTGACGCAAGAACCATGGGCGTCCATATGCACCACGCCCGATCATGATGCCGTCCGCCCCCGAAAAAGCCAGCGCGTTTTCCGCGTCCCCAATCGTCGTGATATCGCCGTTGGCGATGACGGGAAGCCCCGCCGCCTCTTTGACTTTGCGGATAAATCCCCAATCGGCGTTGCCGGTATAAAACTGGCAGCGCGTCCTGCCATGCACCGTGATCATCTTGATGCCGCATTCGCGCGCGATCACGGCAAGCCTTGGCGCGTTCAAATTGTCATGATCCCAGCCCATGCGCATTTTCAAGGTGACAGGCAGTTTGACCGCCTTGACGGTGGCCTCAAGAATTTTCGCGGCATGCACTTCGTCGCGCATCAAGGCCGATCCGGCATAGCCGTTGACCACTTTTTTAGCGGGACAGCCGAAATTGATGTCGATAATCGCGGCGCCGCCGTCTTCGTTCAGCTTGGCGGCCTCGGCCATTTTTTCAGGCTCGCAGCCCGCAAGCTGCACCGCCATCGGAAATTCCTCTGGGCTGTTTTTTGCCATTAATTTGGCTTGCCTGGTTTCGCGGATCGCGGATTCGGACGCGATCATTTCCGACACCACAAGCCCCGCCCCGCTGCGTTTTACCAGGCGGCGGAAGGGCATATCGGTGACGCCCGACATGGGGGCGAGGATTACCGGCTGTTCCAGAAATACCTGGCCAATGGAAAAACCTTTTAATTCTGCCCTGGGTTGTTGCCCGGCCTGGATGGTGGTTGCGTCGTTTGCCATAATTGCCTAATTTTTAGGCATTATAATAAATCTTGTTTATTTTGCAAGCGTTTATGCTATGCAGTGAACCATGGCAAATGCCTCGAATATATACGCCTTAATCGCCTCTGCGGGCCAGGGTTCGCGGCTCCAAGGCGCTATCCCCAAACAATATCAGGATCTTTGCGGCAAGCCATTATTGGCCCACAGCCTTGAAACACTTTCCACCTGCCGGGCCATTGCCGGTATACAGGTTGTGATCAATCCCGATGATCAAAATCTTTATGAAAAGGCGGCCTTGGGAATCGCCAAATTATTGCCCCTGGTTGCGGGTGGAAAAACCCGTCAAGAGTCCATTTTTTTTGGGTTGCGCGCCTTGGCAAAGCACAACCCTACTCATGTATTGATCCATGACGCGGCAAGGCCGAATTTGCACCCGGACGATTTGCACAAACTTTTAGACCTCTTGGTCAGGCAGGAAAATTCCGGCGTGTCGCTTGGCATAAAATCGCAAGACAGCCTGCACCGCTGCGACGGCAACGGTAAAGCTTTGGAAAACCTGAATCGCGAAGGCCTATGGCAGGCGCAAACGCCCCAAGGATTCCCATTCCGCCAGATTCTAGAGGCGCATGAAAAGGCGGCGGCGCAAAAGCTTTCTTTCAGCGACGATATCGCCTGCGGCTTGCATTTCGGGCTGAAAACGACAATGCTGCAAGGCCAAGGCGGCAATTTTAAAATCACCCTGCCCCAGGATTTGGATCGCGCGAGAAAAGACAAGGAATCCAGCATGACGGTAAAATCGGCTTTTGGATATGACGTGCATGGCTTTGCCGACGGCGATAAAATCATTTTGGGCGGTGTGGGCATTCCATTCCATAGAAAACTAGACGGGCATTCCGATGCCGATGTGGTGCTGCACGCCCTGACCGACGCTTTGCTGGGATGCTGCGGCGCGGGCGATATCGGCCAGCATTTCCCGCCGCAAGACCAGAGGTGGAAAAACGCCGATTCGAAAATATTCGTCGATTTTGCCGTAAAGCAATTGCGTCAATCTGGCGGCGAAATCAATAATATCGACGCCACCATATTGGCGGAAGATCCTAAAATCGGCCCGTACCGCGCCGCCATGCAAGAATCCATCGCAAAAATATTGGGCATTGAAATTCGCAACGTCAATATCAAAGCGACCACAAGCGAAGGGCTTGGATTCATTGGCCGGAAAGAAGGCATCGCCGCCTATGTTATGGTCACCGCGTCTTTTAGGGCGTCCGCATGCTGAACAAAATCGCAAATTGGATATCATCCGGGCTGCAAAGCGGCTATTTGCCCTATGCGCCCGGCACCTGGGCGTCGCTTTATACCTCGGCCATTTGCTATCTGCTGATGCTGCATACCGGTTGGCTGGGGCTTGGCGTCTTTTTTGCCCTGGTATTCGTGTTCGGATTTTGGGCGGTCGACCGCTGCTTGAAACAAGATAAAGATCCGCATGCCGACCCTTCTTGGATCGTCATCGACGAGGTCGTGGGACAGGCGCTGGTGTTTTTCTATTTGATAGATGTCGAGGCGATCTATGCATGCTTGGCTTTTGCGCTGTTTCGATTTTTTGATATTTTAAAGCCATGGCCGATTAGCTTTTTCGATAAAAAACTAAAAGGCGCGCTCGGCGTCATGACCGACGATCTGGCTGCAGGACTTTTCGCGGGCTTGCTGCTTGTCGCCGCGCAAATTTATTGGGTATAGAACAATGACGGGGCCAAGAAAATCCGCGAAATTGCTGGAAACATTACGCCGGCGCAAGATGATTTTAGGTCTTGCAGAATCCTGCACCGGCGGGCTTGTCAGCGCTGCGTTTACGTCCATTCCAGGATCTTCGGACGTATTCGCCTGCGGGCTTGTGACTTACGCCAATTGGGCAAAAATGCAATTGCTGGGCGTTAGGGAAGAAACTTTAAAAACCCATGGTGCGGTATCGGCGGAAACAGCGATTGAAATGGCAAGCGGTCTTTTAGAAAAATATCCCGTCGATATCGGCGCTGCTATTACCGGCATTGCCGGGCCTGGCGGGGGATCTGTGGAAAAGCCGGTCGGGCTTGTTTATATCGCAACAAAACGCAAAAATGCGGCTGCCGTCACGCATAGATTGATTTTCCAAGGCGAAAGACAAGACATCCAAAGGCAAGCGGCGGAAAAAACGCTCGACCTTTTGCAAGCGGCCTTAGGCGAGGAAGCGTAACACCGCAAGATGCAGCGGGTAAAAAGCGTAATAGACGTAGCGCGGCAAGCGGAATTGCGGAATTTGCATCATGCCGACCGCATAAGCCAGCGCATAGGCGGCAAGGCCGAACAAAGCGAAATAGCTAAACAAGTTGCATGCCAAAGTCAAAACCATTGCCAGGAACAGCGTCCAAGAGTTTTGCTTGCGGATATACAGCGCCAGCGCGGGAATCAAGGCCATGCCCGCCTGATAATATTCCGTATGGCTGGCAACGCCGATAAGCAGCAAAAACGCGGCTATCTCGGCAACGCATTTGTTTTTCGGATTTTGCCTTTGCATGGCTTCGATCCGATCCAAAAGGATTAAAAGCCCGACCCCGAATCCCAGTGTAAAAAATATATTGAGCATGTCGTAACGCTGCGTTGCGTAGACATAAAAAATCTGGCTGACCGCGCCAAAGGCCAAAAGCCGCAGCATATAGCGCTGCTTATCTCGGGTATGAAATTCGTAATGATAGGCCGCAATCAGGCAGAAAAGCGGAAAAGCCATCCTGCCCACGAAAAACATCCATAGATAATCGAATTCGAAAAATATTTTATTTAGATGATCCAAGAACATAAAGGCGATCGCCGCCAGCTTTAAAATTTCTATCTGCGACGAAGAAAAGCGCACTGCGCTATTGTTTTGCATAAATCTCCATCGCCCTGTTCTCAAAGGCTGAAATCATTTTTTGGACCGCCGGAAAAAACAAAGGCTCTATCACTTTTTTTAGGATCGGCGAGCGGAATTCGAAATCCACCATAAATCCCACTTCGCAGCCGCCGCTTTTGTGGTCCTTAAAAATCCATTCGTTGCGTAGATGCTCGAACGGGCCTTCTATCGCTCGGCTAGCAATCTTATGGCCTTTTTCCATATCGACGTGGCTTTTGAATTTCTCGCGGAATATCTTCCAGCCGATGACAAGATCGGTTACTTGATGCTTCGCGCTTTGCTCGTGGATTTCCGCATGCAAGCACCAGGGCAGGAATTTCGGATAAGATTCCACATCCGCGACAAGCCGGTACATGTCTTCGCGGGAATAGCCAAGGACGCGTTTTTCTTGGAAATGCGGCATAAGCCGTTAAAAAACAAAAAACCGCTTTCAAGTCAAATGGGAAAATCGGCTTAGGCCTAGGGTGCGTCGGTATGTACGCGCTGAACAACCGCCGGGCGGACCGCAGGCTGCGAAATTTGGGGCGAAGGCATTTGAACCTGCGCAGGAGGTCTTGGCACAGGGGCTGGAGCCGCGATTACAGGCGCAGCCGCTGCCGGGACACTGATGCGAACCGGTGCTTGTGTTTCGGTGCGTATTATCGAGGGCGCTGCCTGGGCGGCAGGCACATTGCCGGATGGAAGGGTGGCTTGCTGAGAGGAAGCTGTGGAAGCCACTCTTACCGCAGGTCTTGCCGGAGCAGCGGCGGCGGGCCTGTATTGGTTGCGATAGGCCATAGACGATTTGGATTGCCCGGCATAGCTGACGTTGACCGAATACCCTTGGAGGGATCGCTGGTTTGCTTCGGTTTGCGCGTTTCTAAGGGCGCTGTATAACGGAGATGAATTAGCGGCTTTATTGGCCGAGGAGTTGGATTGCACTGGTTCGGTTGGCCTTTCCCGCCCTTGACTTTTTACGCCCATTAAACGCTGTAGAGGGTTTGCTGCGGGCAATCCCGTCTCGGCCACTCTTGCGCTCATATCCACGGCCATTGCCGCAGACGGCAGGGCTAGGAAAAACGCGCACAGCAGCGCTGCGCGCCCTAAAAAGCCAAAGATCCGACTTATGCCGTTGGACCTAGTCATTTGCCTCCCTCTTTAGCAAACGTAGCTAAACACTAGCTATATTGAAATTTTATTAGTTATTTACTTATTATTTTAGCAAAAAATTAAAATACGTCAACCAAATAATTTTTTGCTGAAATTAAATTCCAATATTATTCAATATTATCATAGATTTTTGTATTTTTTCTTACATTTTACTTAAAATTAAATCATTAAGATCAAGATAAACAATAATAAAACAAAAAATTAGGCGGGGGTTTAATGGTTTTATTGGATGAAAGCGTACTGAAAAAGCTGGCGCATGATTTGGGCAATGACACCCTAAAGCATCTTTTGGGGACTTTTATTACAGAAACCGAAGCCTGTTTAAATCATATCGAAACGCTTCAAAGTCAGAAAAATTGGTCAGAACTAAGCCGCGAAGGACACTCGCTGAAATCCACGGCGGGCAGCTTTGGACTTGTCTCTTTGCAAGACAAGGCGCATTTTATGGAAGAAGCCTGCAGAAAATTCGATGTAGACTCGGCCTGCCAAGGTATGGACGATCTATCGGATTTAGGGCGCGAATCCTTGCAAAGGCTTAGACGCTGGATGCAGATGCATTGTTCTTGACGGTTCGCTCTTTGGGCAGATTGACGGTTACACTAGTCCCCTTGTTCAGCTCGCTTTCCAGGGCAATATTTCCGCCGTGCAATTCCACCAGCGATTTTGTAATAGGAAGCCCCAGCCCCGTTCCTTTGAAACGCCGGCTAACCTGGCTATCGACCTGAATAAAAGGCTCCATCGCGCGTTCGATATGGTCCGGCGACATGCCGATACCGTTATCCTTTACCTGAAAAGACAATCCGCCGTCTTCCCGCTGCCAGATGCGGAATTCGATAGAACCGTTTTCCGAAGTAAATTTTACGGCGTTGGACAGCAAATTGGTCATGATCTGGGTCATGGCGCGTTCGTCGGCATGAACCATCGGCAAGTCATCGGGGATGAGAACGCTTAGATTAATACGGCCCTGCTCGATCGGCATTCTTAAAAAGCCATAAGTTTTTTCGTAATTGTCGCGCAGACTGATGGGCTGCGACGTAAGCTCCAGCCTGCCTTCTTCCATCTTGGAAAGATCGAGGATATCCTTGATAATATTCAAAAGATGCTGGCCGCTGCGGAATATATGGTCTGCATATTCGACATATTTTTTGTTGCCGATAGCGCCCAGGATCTGCGTCTGGATCGCTTCGGAAAAACCCATGATCGCGTTCAATGGCGTTCGTAATTCGTGGCTGACATTGGCCAAAAAGCGGGATTTGGTCTTACTTGCCGCAAGCGCCGCATCCTTGGCCCTTTGCATTTCTTGCACCGCGCGTTCGCGCTTTTGCGTTTCAAAGTTGAATTTGTCCAAAACCATGTTGTACTGCGCGGCGATTTGCCCGGCTTCGGTGTCCGGCTCCACCTCAACATGCTTGCCGAAATCGGCGTCCAGCCGCTGGCGTTCCATTTCCTGGGTCAATTTGAAAATAGACGTGCTGGCGCCATGCTCTGCTATGTTCAACCCCAAGCGTTCCGCATGGGTATCGACCCTTAGCGCGAAAAACCGGTCCATCAGCGACAGCAAAAGGAATCCAAGACCAAAGGCATAGGCGCCGATGCTGGCGACGCCGGTCAATTGAACAGTAAGTTGCTGCATCCGGGAAAGGCCGGTTCCAAAAGAATCCAAAGGCGCGAATATCGCAACCGCCAGCGTACCCCATATTCCGGCGAAAAGATGCGCGGGAACAGCGCCGATGACATCATCGATTTTGAATTTAATCAAAAGCTCATGCGCCCAGAAACAAACCAACGCCCCGACGCCGCCCACGATGATGGCTGCATAGGGCGTGATGATATGCGCGCTGGCCGATATGCTGACCAGTCCCGCGATAACGCAGCTGATAGAGCGAATCACGTCGGGTCGCCCCTTGAACTGCCAGGAAACGGTCAGCGCGATCAATCCGCCGACCGCGCCGCCCAGCGCTGTATTGACCATAACCAGCGGTATGTCGCCGGTAAATTGCGGCAAAGATCCCCCGGTGAATCCGAACCATCCGACCCATAAAAGCATCAAGCCCAAAGTGGCTTTGGGCAGATCGCTGCCCTCGATTTCTTTGCCGCCCGGCCCGAAACGGCCAATGCGCGGGCCGATAATCAGCAAGGCCGCAAGCGCCATCCAGCCGCCGACGGAATGCACCACGGTTGATCCCGCAAAGTCGATAAATCCGATGCTGGCAAGCCAGCCGGTATCTGTTCCTGGAATCGATCCGCCCCAGGCCCAATGCCCGGCGACCGGATAAATGATGCCCGATAAAATGGACGATGAAACGACATAGCCGGAAAAACGGATGCGTTCCGCCACCGCGCCGGAAACGATAGTGGTGGCGATGGCGCAAAACGCCATTTGAAATAGGAAAAACGAATACAGCCAGGCAGAAGAAGTATGGCCGAACATAAAGAAACTGGTGCCGAAAAGCCCGAAATAGCTGTTGCCGAACATGATGCCGAATCCGGTCAGCCAAAACAGCAAGGACGCCATGCAGAAATCGACGACGTTTTTTCCGGCGACATGGATGCTGTTTTTGGCGCGGACCAAGCCGCTTTCAAGGCAGGTAAAACCCGCCTGCATCATCACGACCAGGATGGCGCAGAAAACCAGCCAAAATATATCGAGATATTCGCCTAAATTTTCGCCTGTCACGGCTTATAACCCCCTGTTTAGCATATAGTATAGTATAGCGGGCAAGTTAGGTTTTGGCAGGATTAATTGGTTAATCCATGGAATTATAAGCGGTTAGGGTAGTTATTTTATCAGAACAAATCACTATGCGTCCCTGTGCGCAAAAGGCGTATATGCGTGCTGTTCATTTCAAAAACCAATAGCCAGTCGGGTTCGATATGGCATTCCCAAGTGCCTTCCCATTCGCCGATGAGTTTATGCAACTTATACTTGGGTGGAAGCGCGCCCTCTTTGGCGAGCATAAACATAACAGCATCAAGCTTTTCTAACTTTTTGCCGCGCTTAGAAATAAGTTTGTAGTCCTTTTTGAAGCGATTGGCGCGGGATACTTGACGCATCTCTTAACCCTTTAAATCCTTAAGAAAAGAATCAAAAGAATCAAAGGTTTTAACGTTTTTTCCAGCCCTAGCATCGCGAATGACCTTGGCGGTTTTCTTGTTCGGCACATTAAGGCTGAAAGGAATACCGTCATTCAGCGCCACTTGACGCAGAAACATGGAAATGGCGTCGCTGGTGGTAAGGCCCAGCATTTTGAATACGGCCTCGGCTTGTTTTTTTACCTTTGGCTCTACGCGGGCGTGGACGACTTCGGTTTTTGCCATAAAAAAATCTCCTGAAATGATGTGCATAAAATGTATCACAAACGTGATACAAAGTCAAGGAGATTCTTTAACGGCTTTTTAGGCCGTTTTTTTCAGTTCCAGGATTTTATTCCGCGCATCGCGCATTTTTTCGAAATCCGCGTCGGCGTGATAGGACGAGCGCGTCAAAGGCGATGCCGACACCATCAAAAATCCTTTGCCCCGCGCCATTTGCGCGTATTCGGCGAACTCGTCCGGGTGAACGAACCGATCCACCGCGATATGTTTCGGCGTCGGTTGCAGATATTGGCCGATGGTGATGAAATCGACATCCGCCGCGCGTAGATCGTCCATCACTTGATAGACTTCTTCCTTGCTTTCGCCAAGACCGACCATGATGCCGGATTTGGTAAAAATGCTGGGGTCTTTTTGCTTTACGTCGGCCAGCAATTGCAAGCTGGTGAAATAACGGGCGCCGGGGCGGACAGACGCATATAAACGCGGCACGGTTTCCAAATTATGGTTGAACACATCGGGCCGCGCCTTGATGACGATATCGGGCGCGCCCTGCTTGCGCAGGAAATCCGGCGTTAGAATTTCAATCGTGGTTCCTGGCGAAAACAGGCGGATTTTTTGGATAGTCTGCGCAAAATGTTCCGCCCCGCCATCATCCAGATCGTCGCGGTCGACCGATGTCACAACCACATGTTTTAATCCCAATTTTGCGGTCGCCATGCCGACATGGTCAGGCTCATGCGGATCGAGCTTATCGGGCCGCCCGGTCGCCACGTTGCAGAACGAACAAGCGCGGGTGCAAACGCTGCCCAGAATCATAAAGGTCGCGTGTTTCTGCGCCCAGCATTCGCCGATATTGGGGCAAGCCGCCTCCTCGCACACGGTGCGAAGATTCAAATTGCGCATCAATTCCTTGGTGTCGTGATATTCTTTGGATACCGGCGCCTTGACGCGGATCCAATCGGGCTTGCGTTGAATAGGATTGTCAGGGCGATGCGCCTTTTCAGGATGGCGCAGGGCGGGCTGGGTGGGGGCGGTCGACATGGGGTTAATGTAGCAGTGAGGGCTACTTTATACCAGTCCATTTTATAGCCTTTATCTTCCCTGACTGCCCCGGGAAATATACTCGCTCAATTCCCTGCTCGGCCCGAAATTTATTCCCATTTCCGAAGCGATGGCATTGATTCTTTCGGCATGTTCCGGAGCGCGGGTTCTTAATCCTGAAAGTCCGGTCATAACCCCTACCTCGCCGACTCTTTCTAAGGCTTGTTCGACGGTTATCTGAGAAGACTCGCCAGTTACAGGATTTCTATCAATCAAAACCAATTCATCAGAACGAGGCCTCAAAGGGTTACTGAGTATTGCAGTCATCCTGGTACGCAAATCAGCAGATATGTTTTCTTCCGCAAGAAGATTGTTAAAAAGCTCTGGCATTATTTTACAGGCATCGTTCTGGGAGAAATAGTAAAAATATACGGGATTTGACAGCCCAGCTCTTGGGGGCGCAATAGACCAGACAGCTGTATCGTTTGGGGTTGTACCACTAGCAATCGCATGTATAACTAGCTCCAGACCCTTACATATGGCTTCAATTCGAAGTTCAATGTTTTCTTGTTTAAGATCAAGGACATCTTGCCTAAGATCAAGGACATCTTGCCTAAGAGAAGAATTTTCGGCTTGAAGCGAGCGGTTTTTGGGTGCCTGAACAAGCTGGTTGTATGTTATACCGCTAAACGTTGCGATCCCTAAGCCGGCGGCAAAACTTGCCCATCCATTTTTTTTCATTGTATTTCCTCAATTATTTCTAGAGCAAAAATACCGCATCGCCATAATTTATCTTTAAAGGATAAATATAGTAGCGGCCCTTGTCAATAAAAAACTCTAAGCTATTTAAAACAATACCTAAAAATGAATCACCTTTCCAAACGCATCCAGCGTCGATTCATGCATCATTTCCGACAATGTCGGGTGTGGGAAGATAGTGTGCATTAGCTCGGATTCGGTCAACTCGCCGGCCTTTGCGATACCAAAACCTTGGATCATTTCGGTGACTTCCGCGCCGATCATATGCGCACCTAACAATTCCCCGGTTTTGGCGTCGAAAATGGTTTTGACCAGGCCTTCGGGTTCGCCCAGCGCGATTGCTTTGCCATTGCCCATGAAAGGGAAGCGGCCGACTTTGATCTCGCGCCCCTGCTCTTTCGCCTTCTTTTCAGTCATACCGATGCTGGCGATTTGCGGCATGGAATAGGTACAGCCGGGTATGTTTTGCACATTAAGCGGATGCACATCGTTTTGGCCCGCAATTTTTTCGACGCAAATAACGCCTTCATGGCTGGCCTTATGCGCCAACCATGGCGCGCCGACGACGTCGCCAATGGCATAAACGCCAGGCTCGCCAGTTTGCAGCCATTCATTGACAAGGATGTGGGATTTTTCGACTTTGATCTTGGTGTTTTCGATGCCGATACCTTCGATATTGCCGACAATGCCGACGGCGGAAATGACGCGGTCGATTTTAATGTCTTGCGTCTTGCCGCCAATATCGATGGTGGCGGTGACGTCGTTCGCGGCTTTTTTCAATCCCTTGACCGTGCCGCCCGTTAAGATCTTGATGCCCTGTTTTTCAAATTGCTTGCGGGCGAATTGGCTGATTTCTTCGTCCTCGACCGGCAAGATGCGGTCCATCATTTCAACCACGGTCACGTCCGCGCCGAGATTGCGGTAAAAGCTCGCAAATTCAATGCCGATCGCGCCCGATCCCACAACCAGCAGCGATTTGGGCATGGAGGGCGGAACCATCGCTTCTTTATAACTCCAAACCAGCTTACCGTCCGGCTCCAGCCCCGGCAGAATCCGCGCCCGCGCGCCGGTGGCCAGGATAATGTGCTTCGCCGACAGCATGGCGATTTGCTTTTTGTCTTTTTCAACCGACACTTTGCCTTTTCCGGCGAGCTTGCCGAAGCCGTCGAACACGGTGACTTTGTTTTTCTTCATCAAATGGCCGATTCCGCCGGACAGTTTTTTCGCGACGTCGCGCGACCGGGCGACCACCTTGGACAGATCGACCGAAATCTTGCCTTCGATCTTAATGCCGTAATCCGCCGCATGCTGCACCACATGATGAACCTCGGAACTGCGCAACAGCGCCTTGGTCGGGATACAGCCCCAATTGAGACAGATGCCGCCCAAATGATTCGCTTCAACCAGCGCGACTTTCATTTTCAGCTGGCTGGCGCGGATCGCAGCCACATAACCGCCCGGGCCGCCGCCGATGATTACGACATCAAAATTATCCATGCTAATTTCCTATAAAAAAAGAAGACAACCAGGGAACTGGGTACTAGGCACTCTCTTAAACCATCATCATAAACGGCTCTTCGATAAAGCCCTTGAACGCTGCGATCCATTCCGCGCCGACCGCGCCGTCAATCGCCCTGTGATCGACCGACAGCGTACAGCTCATGATTGTGGCAACGGCAAGCTCTCCATCCTTGACCACGGGGCGCTTTTCGCCCGCGCCGACGGCCAGGATCGCGCCTTGGGGCGGGTTGATGATGGCGGAAAAATCCTTGATGCCGAACATGCCGAGGTTCGAAATGCTGAAACTGCCGCCTGTATATTCTTCGGGCGTCAATTTGCCCGCCTTGGCGCGTTCGGCCAGCGCCTTCATTTCAACCGAAATATCCTTGAAACCCTTGCGGTCCGCCCCGCGAATCACGGGTGTAATTAAACCGCCGGGGATTGCGACTGCGACCGAAATATCGGCCTGGTGGAATTTCAACATGCCTTCGTCGCTCCAAGATACGTTGGCGTTTGGAACCTTTATCAGGGCGCTGGCGCAAGCTTTGATGATCAGGTCGTTGACCGATAATTTTACGCCCTCGCCTTCCAATTTCTTATTCAGTCGCGCGCGCATATCCAATAGCGCGTCCAATTCGCAATCCACGGTCAAATAAAAATGCGGCACGGTTTGTTTGGATTCCGTCAAGCGTTTGGCGATGATTTTTCGCATCTGCGTATGCGGCTCGACGCTAAAAGTCGATTGCGGCATTTGCCCGCCGGTCGTGACCAGCGATTTATTCATCGCAATCGGCGATGCCATGGAGCCGCTTTTCGCGCCTTCCACATCCTTGCGCACAATCCGTCCGCGCGGGCCGGAACCGGAAATAGAAGCAAGATCGACGCCCATTTGCTTGGCCAAGCGTTTGGCGAGGGGGGAGGCGATGATGCGAGATTTGGATGAATTTGGCGTGAGCATATTTTTTCTCCTTGGGGTAATGGGGTAGTAGGGTAATGGGGCTGTGGGTCGGCAATTTTTTTCCATTACCCCACTACCCCGTACGCCATTACCCCATTCCTAAAATCTTTTTCGCCGCCGCGACAATCCCATCTACTTGCGGCAGCGACATCGCCTCGAGATTCGCAGCATAAGGCATCGGCACGTCGGTACCGGCGATGCGGATGAACGGCGCGTCGAGGTCGTCAAACCCCTGCTCCATCACCACCGCTGCGATTTCGGAACCGATCCCGGCATAGGGCCATCCTTCTTCGCAGGAAATAATATGGTTGGTCTTGGCAAGCGATTGCAGGATCGTGTCGGTGTCCAGCGGGCGCAGCGTGCGCAGGTTGATTACCTCGGCGAAAATGCCTTCTTCGGCCAATTTATCCGCGGCTTTCAACGCAACGCCGACCATCCGCGAAAAGGCGGTGATGGTGATGTGATCGCCGGCGCGTTCGATTTTGGCTTTGCCGATGGGAACGATGAAATCCTTATCGGTCGGAACCTGAAACGATTGGCCGTACATCACTTCGTTTTCCAAAATCACCACCGGATTTGGATCGCGGATCGCGGCTTTGATCAGGCCCTTTGCGTCCTCGCCCGAATAAGGCGCGATGACTTTCAGGCCCGGACAATGCGCATACCAAGACGCATAACATTGCGAATGCTGCGCGCCAACCCGCGCCGCCGCGCCGTTGGGGCCGCGAAACACGATGGGGCAACCCAATTGGCCGCCCGACATATACAAAGTTTTAGCGGCGGAATTGATGATCTGGTCGATCGCCTGCATCGAAAAATTCATGGTCATGAATTCCACAATCGGCCGCAAGCCCGCGAACGCCGCACCGACGGCAAGTCCCGCGAATCCTTGTTCGGTAATCGGCGTGTCGATCACGCGTTTCGGGCCGAATTCGTCGAGCAAGCCTTGGGAGACTTTGTACGCGCCGTTATATTCCGCCACTTCCTCGCCCATCAACAGCACGGATTTGTCGCGGCGCATTTCTTCCGCCATGCCGTCGCGCAAGGCTTCGCGGACGGTGCGGGTTTCGGTTGGGCCGGTATAGGCGCTTGGTGTTGGCACGGCAGCGGCCGTTTGTTTTGGCGCTGAGGCGCTGGATTTATTCACAACGATATCGGACTTCGGCGCTTGGGTAGCTGGTTTTGGCGCGGGATGCTGGCCATTGGTTTTAATGGCGCTGGCATCTTCCCCCTCTTCCAACAACACCGCAATCGGCGTATTGACGGCAACGCCCTGCGCGCCGGCGTCGATCAGGATTTTTCCGATCACGCCTTCGTCCACCGCTTCGACTTCCATGGTGGCTTTGTCGGTTTCAATTTCCGCGATCACCTCGCCGGGCTTGACGCGGTCGCCTTCTTTCTTATGCCATTTGGCGAGATTGCCCTCGGTCATGGTCGGAGATAAAGCGGGCATTAGGATTTGGATGGGCATTTTTATAACTCTCTTTTAACTGCTTCCTTGTTTGCAATCTTATAGATTCCGGCTTTCGCCGGAATGACGGTAAAATTTACGCCGCCTCCACCAAAATATCGGTCCACAACTCGCTTGCATCCGGTTCCGGCGACGTCTGCGCGAAATCGGCGGCATCAGTGACGATGGTTTTGACTTCGGCTTCGATTTTTTTGAAATCGGCCTCATTCGCCAATTTGTTCTTTTCCAGATAATGGCGCAAATTGCCGATGGGATCGTTCTTGTCGCGGTAACTATCAACTTCTTCCTTGCTGCGGTATTTGCCGGGGTCGGACATGGAATGGCCGCGATAGCGATAGGTCAGCATTTCCATCAAATACGGCCCCTTGCCGCTGCGCACATGTTCAACCGCTTTCAAACCGGCCTCGCGCACCGCCAGCACATCCATGCCGTCAACCCGGACGCCCGGAATGCCGAACGGCTCGCCACGATGGAACAAACCATTGCCAGCCGCCGCGCGGGCGCAGGATGTGCCCATGCCATATTGGTTGTTTTCGATGATGTAAACCACCGGCAGTTTCCATAACGCCGCCATGTTGAAGGATTCGTAAACCTGGCCCTGATTCGCCGCGCCGTCGCCCATATAGCAAAGGTTCACGCCACCATCCTGGTTGTATTTATGGGCAAAGGCCAGGCCGGTGCCGAGCGGAATTTGCGCGCCGACGATGCCGTGGCCGCCGTAAAATCCCTTTTCCTTGGAAAACATATGCATCGAGCCGCCCTTGCCCTTGGAATAGCCGCCGATACGCCCGGTCAATTCCGCCATCACTCCGCGCGATTCCATGCCGCAGGCGAGCATATGGCCGTGGTCGCGGTAAGCGGTGATCACCGTATCGCCCTCGTTCAGGCAATCCTGCATCCCCACCACCACGGCCTCTTGGCCGATATACAAATGGCAGAACCCGCCGATCAGGCCCATGCCGTAAAGCTGGCCGGATTTTTCCTCGAACCTTCGGATCAGCAACATGTCCTGATAGAATTTCAGCAGCTTTTTCTTGTCCGGCGTTTTGCCCGCAGGTTTGGAAGATGCGCTTTTGGAATTGGACTTATTCTTGGACTTGCTTTTCGCTTGGGATTTCGCCATCAGGAAAACCTATTAATTGTTCAAACATAAAGGTTTAACCTGGAACCGGCATAGAGGCAAGAAAAACGGAATTGAAACTGTTAACACCTTAGCAAGTGCAATAATTTCTTTAAAGAGTATAAATTGAAACATTGGACTAATTTTGATTTATCCTCTTCTAGGCTCATCCTGAGCTTGTCGAAGGATGGGCTGCAAACACCATATGCGCCGCCCATGGTTCGACAGGCTCACCATGAGCTATCAAATTAGCCCGGCACGCAAAATTGCCAGCACTTTGCAAATGCAAAAATATCTCTAAAGAAAATAAATCGTCATTCCGGGCTTGACCCGGAATCCATAGGCTTTATCGGCATAAAAAACCGGAATTATGGATCCCGGCTTTCGCCGGGGATGACAATAGACAAAATAGGTTACGCGGCTATTTGCACAATTTGCTGCGCCAGGCTTTTTGTACCGCTGGTGCGTTCACTCGCGTCCACCCAGTTGCGCATAATAACCAATTTTTGATCGGGGCGGATTTTGATGCTGCCGCGCTGTTCCTGTATAAATTTTATCAAGGCTTCGGGCTTTGTGAATTTATTCTGATAAAAGGACAATACCGCGCCTTTCGGCCCCGCGTCGATTTTTTCGATTCCTGCCTGCAGGCAAAGATTTTTGATCTGCATCACGGTCAAAAGATTTTCGACCTCGACCGGCATTTTGCCGAAACGATCGGTCAATTCGATGGCGAATTGTTCGATTTCCTGTGCCTCGCGCAGATTGCCGACTCTGCGGTAAAGGCTTAGCCTCGTCGGCAGATCCTCGACATATTTTTCCGGGATCAAAACCGGAATGCCCAGATTGATCTGCGGCGAGAATTCTTGCGCCGTTACTTGCTCTATGCCGCCTTCCTTAGCGGCGGCAACCGCCTCTTGCAGCATTTGCTGATACAGCTCGATGCCGACCTCGCGCACATGGCCGGACTGCTCCTCGCCCAGCAGATTTCCCGCGCCGCGTATATCCATGTCGTGGCTGGCGACGGTGAATCCCGCGCCCAAATGATCCAGCGTTTGCATGACCTCGAGCCGCTTTTGCGCGTTTTCGGTTATAATTCGCCGCTCCGGCACAGTCAGATAGGCATAAGCTTTAACCTTGCTGCGCCCTACCCGGCCACGCAGTTGGTAAAGCTGCGCCAGGCCGAACATATCGGCGCGGTGCAAGATGATCGTGTTGGCGGCGGGGATATCCAGCCCGGATTCGATGATATTGGTCGAAAGCAACAAATCGTATTTCTGCGCCAGAAAATCGCCGATCGTATTTTCCAGCGTGCTCGACGGCATTTGCCCATGCGCCACGGCAAAGCGGATGTCGGGGATCAATTGCCGCACGTTTTTTTCGACATCCGCCAAATCTTCGATACGGGGGCAAACGTAAAACGCCTGCCCGCCTCGGTGACGTTCGCGCAAAATAGCCTCGCGCACCAGCATCGGATCATAAGGTATGACATGGGTTTGCACCGCGTGGCGGTCGATTGGGGCCGTAGCGATAATGCTTAGGTCGCGCACGCCGGTCAGCGCCATTTGCAGGGTGCGCGGAATCGGCGTCGCGGTCAGGGTCAAGATATGCACGTTGGCTTGCAGTTCTTTTAACCGTTCTTTCTGCGCGACACCGAAATGCTGCTCCTCGTCCACGATTAACAAACCCAAATTGGCGAATTTGATTTGCTTGGATAACAGCGCATGTGTCCCAATGATAATATCGACATCGCCATCCTTGACATTTGCTTTAATTTGCTCGGAATCCTTATGGCCGACAAGTCGCGAAAGCTGCGCGATACGGATCGGAAAACCATCGAATCTGCGGGTGAAATTGTGGAAATGCTGCCGCGCCAAAAGCGTCGTTGGCACCACCACAGCGACCTGCACCCCGTTTGACGCCGCGATATAGGCGGCGCGCAAAGCGACTTCGGTCTTGCCGAACCCGACATCGCCGCAGACCAAGCGGTCCATCGGCTTGCCGCTGGCCAGGTCGCGCTTCACGTCTTCGATGGCCCGCAGCTGGTCGTCGGTTTCGGCATAGGGAAATTTGGCGCAGAAACGCTCATAATCCGCAGGAACCGCGTTCAAAGTTTCGCCTTGCTTGATTTGACGCGCGGCGGCGATGCGCATCAAATGATCGGCGATTTCGCGCAAGCGTTCTTTGACCTTGGCTTTGCGCGACTGCCAGCCTGCGCCGCCAAGCTTGTCTAACACAACGGCCGCGTCGTGATCGCCATAACGCGACAGCAATTCGATATTCTCGACCGGCAGGAACAATTTATCGCCGCCCGCATATTCCAGGCATAAACAATCATGCGCCGCGCCCTGCACCGTCACGGTTTCAAGACGCAAGAATCTGCCTACGCCATGATCCACATGCACCGCGAAATCGCCTTGGTTCAGCGACGACGCTTCTTGAATGATGTTTTCCGCCGATTTTGCCCGGCGCTGGGCGCGCATCAAACGGTCTCCCAGCAAATCTTGTTCCGATATAACAGCTAGACCGCCTTCGACAAAACCGCGCTCGATCGGCAATATGGCAAGCGCGATCTTGTTGTGCGGCAGTGCGGCAAGGCCATCGGCCGAATCGATTTGCTTTGCGCCTATATGGTATTCTTCTAAAATTTTCTCGATGCGCTCGGCGGAACCAAGCGAATAACACGCCACCACCACTTTTTGGTTTTCGGATGCGGCGCTTTGGGTGAATTCCTTGAAATTTTCAAACACTTTGGCGCTTAGTCCGGCTTTGGCAAAAGCCCGACCCTCGACAAATTTTGGCGACAACGCCCCCAGCGCAGGCAAATTTTCCGCATCGCCCATTTTTTCCCGGAAAATTTCTTGGGTCATATACATATCGGCGAATGGCAAGGGACGGTATGGCGCCTGATCTTTCAGCTTTTTATGCGCGCCAAGCTCGCGCCTTGTTTCATAATATTCCTGGGCTTGACTTGTAAATTCCCGCTGCGCCGCATCGACCCCATCCGCCAGAATCCAGCCATGGCCTGCGGCATAGGAAAAAATATCTTCGGATTTTTCGTAAAATAACGGCAGGAAATGTTCTATTCCCGCGAAACGGTGGCCAGCGCTGATAGCCTCATAGATCGGATCGTTCATCGATTCCGCGCCGAATAATTCACGGTAATTGCCCCGGAATTTTTGGATGCTTTCTTCGTTCAGCATGACTTCTTGCGACAATCCCAAGGTGATTTGCTTTACTTCTTCAAGCCGCGTTTGTTGAATCGGATCGAAATAATGCATGCGCTCGATCACGCCGCCGAAAAAATCGATTCTTACCGGCCTTTCCGCATTGGGCGGGAAAATATCGAATATCCCGCCCCGGCTGGCATATTCGCCGACTTCGCGCACCGTTCCGGTGCGCATATAGCCGTCGGATTCCAAAAACGCCTGCAGCGCGTCAAAGTTTTCGCTTTGCCCGGTCTTAATGGCCTTGACGCCTTGGCGCAGCGTATCGCCTGGCGGCAGACGCGATAAAACCGCCGCCGCCGTGGTCAGCACCAATGGCGCGGTTCGCGCCGCCATCGCCTGCAGCGCCAAAAGTCTTTTGGCTTGAACGTCTTTGGACGGCGAGGCCCGGTCATAAGGCAAGCAATCCCAGGGCGGCAGAATCACAGGGTCGAGGGTAGGATAAAAGAATTTTAAGCTGGCCAAGGCCTGTTGCAATTGAAACTCGTCGGCCAGGACAAGAATATAGGGCTGTTTTTCGCGCGCAACGATGCGCCCGGCCGAATAGGCCGCAGCAGACACGGGCATGGGGGCAAACGTAAAGTTTTTCATGCCCTGTCTTTTCTAATTTTATCGATAAAATCCCGGTATTCGGGCGGCACGTTTTCGTTGGTGACAATCCAGGAATAAATATACTGATCCGGCTCTTGCAAAAATCGGCCAAAAACTTCCAGCTCCGCCCCCGTCATCAGGGGCAGATTATCGGCGGCGAAGCGGGTCAAAAGAAGATCGTTTTCCTTGGTGCCGCGATGCGCGCTTTGGAAATATAACTTTTTGCGCAAATGCGCGAACTCTGCCATAGTAGCCTTATTCAACAGCGCATTGTTACCAAGTTTCATGGCCATTGTAAAACCCAATGTAACGCCCGTTAAGCCCGGCAGCAGCGTATTGTCGGGGCTTGCCGACTTGCCCGGCATCGGCCCGGCTTTGGCCAAAAAAATCGGCGAGCTTGCCGGGCCGCGCATCGTTGATCTGCTTTTCCATTTGCCCGTTGGATTGATCGACCGCAGCCTGCAGCCGAAAGTCGCGGAATTACGGCCTTTTTCCGGGAAAACTGCAACCCTGTCCGTAACCGTCGCCAGCCATGCGCCGCCGCAAAAGCGGGGCCAGCCCTATAAGGTCTTGGCGCATGACGATAGCGGCAGCATAGAGATCGTATTTTTTCATGGCCGCCCCGAATTTTGGAAAAAATCCCTGCCCCAGGACAGCATCCGCATCATCAGCGGCAAAATCGAATTTTTCGGGCGTACGCCGCAAATGGCGCATCCGGATTATATCGGCAAGCCGGAACAGCTGGAATTTATCAAAACGATCGAGCCGGTTTATCCCCTAACCGAAAATATAAGCAATAAGATTCTGCGCAAAGCGCTGGCCGAGGCGTTCAAACGCCTTCCCGATTTCGATGAATGGCTGGATTCCTCACTGGTTCAGTCACGTGGATGGGGCGGCTTTAGGGCCGCGCTAGAAGCCGCGCACCGCCCGCAATCGGAAAAAGATTTAGCGCCAGGCAATATCGCACGGCAAAGGCTTGCCTATGACGAAATTCTGGCGAATCAATTGGCGCTGCATTTGATCCGCATGCGCCATAAAAAGCGCGTCAAAAATCGTGCGCACTTGCCCAATTTTTCTTTGCGCAAAGCGCTTTTGGACCTGCTGCCCTATCAATTGACCAAGGCCCAGCTGGACGCGGTATCCGATATCGACCAAGACATGCGATCCGACAAACCCATGCTGCGCCTATTGCAGGGCGATGTCGGCAGCGGTAAAACCATCGTCGCCATGCTGGCGATGCTGAACGCGATTGAATGCGGCCAGCAGGCGGCGCTAATGGCGCCGACGGAAATCTTGGCAAGGCAGCATTTGGAAACCTTGTCGCCTTTGGCTGAAAAATTGGGGCTGAAAATCGCCATTATGACCGGCCGCGACAAAGGCAAAGGCAAGGGCAAGGCGACGACCCAAGACAAAATAGCCAAGGGAGAGGCCGATATCGTGATCGGCACGCACGCGCTTTTGGAAAATCCGGTACAATTCAAAAATCTTGGCTTGGTTGTTATTGACGAACAACATCGATTTGGCGTTGAGCAGCGCTTGGGCTTTATGCAAAAAGGCGTTATGACGGATACTTTGGTAATGTCTGCAACCCCTATTCCCCGCTCGTTGTTCCTTGCGATATTCGGCGATTTGGACACCTCGCGCCTTACCGAAAAGCCGCCCGGGCGCAAGCCGATCGACACAAGGCTAATTTCGCTAGACCGTTTCGACGAGGTGGAAAGCGCCCTTGCCCGCGCGCTCGCCTCTGGCCAAAAAATCTATTGGGTCTGCCCACTGGTCGAAGAATCGCAAATCCTGGATTTGTCCGCCGCAGAAGAAAGATTCAAGCATTTAAAAAACATCTTCAAAGGCCAAGTCGGCCTGGTGCATGGCCGGATGAAATCCAAAGACAAAGACGCGGCGATGCAGGATTTTATTGCGGGGAAAACAAAGATTTTGGTTGCAACAACAGTGATCGAGGTTGGGGTAAATGTGGTCGATGCCACAATTATGGTGATCGACAACGCCCAGCGTTTCGGCCTTGCGCAGCTGCATCAATTGCGCGGCCGGATCGGACGCGGCGACAGGGCTTCGATCTGTCTTTTGCTGTACAAGCCGGATTTATCCGAAACCGCGCAAAAGCGGCTTAAAATCATGCGCGAAACCGAAGACGGATTCCGCATCGCCGAAGAAGATTTGACATTGCGCGGCGCGGGCGAAGTATTGGGCATCCGCCAAAGCGGCATGCCGGATTTGAAAATCGCCGATTTCTGGGCGCACCGCGATTTATGGCCCATCGCGCAAAAAGACGTAAAAATAATTTTGGAACAGGATCCTTATTTGACGGGACTGCGCGGCAGAAATTTGCAAAAGCTGCTTTATTTGTTCGGCAAGGACGATGCGGTCAATTATCTAAAATCCGGCTAGTTTTGCATCCGCTTTGACGCCAGGAACGGCAACGCCGGTCGACACGATCAGCTTGAAGCCTTCGTCGACGCTTAGCGGCAAATATTTGATTTTTTCTTTTGGAAAATACACCAAAAACCCCGATGTCGGATTCGGCGTAGTTGGAATGAACACGCCAAGCAGATCGTTACCCAGCTGCTTTGGCGCTTGCGCGGTCAGAAAGCCGACCGAAAGACAAGATTCGGATGGGAAGGGAACCAGCACCACCTGGCGGAAAGCCTTGGTGTTGCCGCCGACCAGCATTTCCGTCATCTGCTTTAAAAGGCCGTAAAGCCCACGCACGACGGGCGTTTTTTCCAGTATCTTTTCGCCTATGCGCACCAGTACGCGGCCAAAAATATTCGCCGTAATCGCGCCAATAAGCGTCAGGCCCAAGAGCAACACGATAAGGCCGAATCCCGGAATATTCCATCCCGGAAAAAAATCCGGGTAATCCCGGATCGGCAAAAGCGGGGTGATTTTCCGGTCGACGAAATCGACGACAGACCAGGCGATATAAACCGTGATGCCGATCGGCGCGGTAACCAATATTCCGGCAAAGAAATAGCGTTTCAGCCTTTTGAAAAATTTCTGCGAAAGCGTAAGGCTGGGCGTGGGTTGTTCCATTTACCGCTCGGTCAAGGCGTTTTGCTGCGCCTTGAAAAATGGCTTTAACAAATAATCCAAAACCGTCTTTTGCCCGGTCAAAACGTCTACGCTTGCGGTCATGCCGGGAATGATCGGCAGGCTTTCTTTGTTCAGGCGGAAAGTGTTTTCGAATGTGCGCAGACGCACGCGGTAAAAACTTTCGCCGCGCTCGTCGGTGATAGTGTCGGCGCTGATATCCTCTACCTTGGCCTTAAGCCCGCCGTAAATGGCGAAATCATAGGCGGTGACCTTGACGATGGCATCCTGGCCAGGGCGGATAAAGGCGATATCCGCCGGGCGTATCCGCGCCTCAATCAAAAGATTCTCGTCGATCGGCACAACCTCGATTAAATCCTGTCCCGGCTTGACGATACCGCCGACGGTTCCAATCTTGATTTCCTTGATCGTGCCTTTCAGCGGCGATTTCACCTCGGTTCTGGCAACGCGGTCGCGCGAGGCGGTGATGCTTTGCGTCAGGGCAGAAAGCTCGGCGCGCTTTTGGTTCATTTCCGCCGACGCCTCGGAACGGAAAGAAAGCTTTTTATCCTCGATCCTCTGGCGCGCTTCTTCCAAAGCGGAACGTGCGCGCGGCTGCGCGGAACGGGTGCTGGAAAGCCTGGTTTCAAGTTCGGAAATATCACGCTGCAAATTCAAAAGATCCATTTTGGGGGAAACGCCCTGCGCAACGCCCCGGTCCAAAATTTCTTTTTGCTGATAGGCCAGATCCAAGGAACGCTTGATGTTTTCGGCGCTGGCGTACATTTCGTTTATTTCTTGCTGCTTTTGGTCCACTTGCGATTGCAGAATATCGGTTTGCGAGCGCAATTGAATCCGCCTTGATTCATGTAGCGCCATCTCGGTGCGCACCGCGTCCGGCGCTTCGTCGATCACTTCTTTTGGAAACGCCAGCGGCTTGCCCTCTATTTCCGCAGTCAGCCTGGATATGGTCGCCAGCAAGGTCAAATACCTTGTGCGCGCGGTCTTGTAATCGGCGGCGGCAAGGGAGTTGTCGATAACGATCAAGGTCTGATCCTTTTCAACGATCTGGCCTTCGCGCACCAGAACCCGCTGAATAATGCCGCCCTCGAGGTTGGAAATGACCTGAATCTGGCTGGAGGTGATGACCTTGGCGCTGCCGCGCGTGACTTCGTCCAATTCGGCGAACGCGGCCCAAATCAAAAACACCAAAAAGAAAACCCCGATAGCGATTAGCAAAATATGCGCCGCCAACCTCGCGCCCCGGTGCGACGCGGCAAAGCGTTCCGGCATGAAGTCGGTTTCTTCTTCATGCAGCTTTACATATTCCGATAAAACGTCTTTAAGCATGCCCCACCCAACCTATGCCGAAGAACGGATTTCACCGTCCTTCAAAGAATTCAAAACTTGATCGCGCGGCCCGTCCGCCAGTACCTTGCCGTCGCCCATAACGATCAGCCGGTCAACCAGTGGCAGCATCGAGGCGCGGTGCGTAATCAGCAACACCGTCTTGTCCTTAATCACCTGGCCCAGACGCGCCTTAAAGCGGTTTTCCGATCCGGGATCCATCGCGCTTGTCGGCTCGTCCAGAATCAATATCGGCGGATCGAGCAGCAAGGCGCGGGCCAAAGCGATAGCCTGACGCTGGCCGCCGGAAAGCCCCTCGCCGCGCTCTCCGATATTCAAATCATACCCCAAAGGATGGTGGCGCAAAAAGTCCGTCGCCCCGGCCAAAGTGCCCGCCATCAGCAAAGACCTGTCATCGGCCCCCGCGCGGCCCATCAGGATATTGTCTTTGACCGATCCGTAAAATAAAAACACGTCCTGCGGGCAAATGCCGATATTGCGTCGCAAATCGGCAGGGTCAATCTGCCGCACATCGGTGCCATCGATGACAACCGAGCCTTCGTCCGGTTCGTGTAAATTCAAAATCAGCTTTTCCAAAGTCGTCTTGCCGGAACCAATCGGGCCTATAATCCCCACTTTTTCGCCAGGTTCGATGCGGAATGCGCAGCGGTCAAGCGCCTTTTGTTTCGATCCCGGATAGCCAAAGCTTACATTGCGGAATTCGATTTGTCCGCGCAGAACAGGGCGGCTTAAAAAGCTTTTTCCCGATGGGCGTTCCACCGGCAGCTGCATGAATTCGTCCAAATGCTCCAAGGCAGATTTGCTTTGGTGGAACCGGGTCAAAAGCCCCGCGATCTGGCCCAAAGGCGCCATCGCCCTGCCGCCCAAGATAACCGCGCCGATCAAGGCGCCGGTGGTGATCGTGCCGTCGGCGATCAAATATGCGCCGTAAAGAACGATCAAAACCGAAACCATGTAATTGGCGAAAATCGAAAAATTGACGACAGCGGAAGAAAGCGTGTGCGCATGCATGCCCGATGCCGACGTCTTGCCGACGAAACTTTCCCAAAGCCTTTGCATATAGCCTTCGGCGTTGAATTTTTTGATGGTTTCAATGCCCGTGATCGACTCTACCAAAAGCGCGCTTTTTTGCGCGCTTTCGCGGAACGCCTCGCGCACGATCTTATTCAACGGGCGCTGCATGTATATACCGATTCCGATCACGACCGGAAGCGCCAAAAGCGGAACCAAAGCCAATGGCCCCGCGATCAAGCCGATAATCAAGATGTACAAAAGCACAAAGGGCAAATCCACCACCGTGACCATAGTGGCCGAGGTGTAAAATTCGCGCAGATGCTCGAATTCACGCAGATTGCTGGCCAGCGCGCCGGCCGATGGCGGCCGCGCCTTCATGTGCATGCCCATCAATTGCTGGAACAGAGCGCTGGAAATCAAAGTATCCGCGCCGCGTCCGGTCAAATCCAGGAAATAGGCGCGCAAAGACCGTATAATGAAATCGAACAGGAACACGATGATCGTGCCGATGGCCAAGACCCACAAAGTTTCCATCGCGTTGTTCGGCACGACGCGGTCATAGACGTTCATCACGAAAATCGGGCTGGCCAGCGCGAACAGGTTGATCATAAAGGACGCCGCAATCACCTCGAAATACATGCTTTTGAAACGGCGCAGCGTGCCCCAGAACCAATGGGCGTGTTCGTCCTCGACGATGCCTTGCGCGCGCGGGTCGTAACGGAATTCCGGCCGCACAAAAATTACATAGCCGGTATATTGCTTTTCCAAATCCGCAAGCTTAACGCGCTGCGTGCCGCCGGTTTCAGGCAGGATAATTTCCGCCTCATCGCCATTCAAGCCGACGAAAAGACAAGCTTCACGGCCGCGCAACAGCAAAACGCAAGGCAGCAGCATCGGCGTGATCTTATCCAGCCCGCGCACCATCATCCTGGCCGAAAGTCCGGCGCGTCCGGCGGAGCGGATGAACAAAGCGGGCGACATGCCGCTTTCCTGGATCGGAAGTCCCGCCGCCAAAGCTTCGCGGGATTGGGGACGGTCTAAGAATTTGCAGATTAGATGCAAACAATTCAGCATCACATCGTCGGCAGTGTTTACGGCGGGCGATACGCGCCAAACTTGCTTTTGGTCTTCGTTGCCGTCGTCCTTATCGGGGGTGTTTTTATTGTTCTGTTCGGTCAAGGCTGCAATATCCTATTTAAGATATTAAATTATAGCAATAAACCGCCAAAAACTGCATCCCCGTCCGGTTGGACGGCGTTAAACCACAGGGCCGTTCAATAAAAATACAACAGTAAAAGAAAATGGCGTCGCCGCAAGGCAACGCCAAGTAGGTTTGGTAGAGAAACTGTTAAGCGACGACGATGTCGTTCAGGTTAATTCCGCCCGCGCCATGGGTGATATTGTTCAATGTGACCAAATCCTGCCAGCCCGATCCGCCCAAGACGCCGTCGATGTCGATTTGCATGACGGTAAAGCCCGCGCCGTCGACAAATCGCACATAATCCGCAAGATTGCCGCTGAAATTGGTTAAGACATCCTCGAGCCGGATCACATCGGACCCGGTGGTGAAATCCTGGATGGTTTCCAGCACCGAGCCTTCATCGGCGCTTGTATATACAAAAGCATCGTTACCGGCACCGCCAATCAATATATCGTCGCCCATGCCGCCGATAAGCCGGTCGCTGCCGTCTTGGCCCAAAAGCGTATCATTATCCGCGCCGCCATCTAGAATGTCGTTACCGGCGTCGCCGTCGATCCAATCGATGCCGCCACGGCCGAATATCGTGTCATTGCCGATGGATGTCCAGGCGTAATCCCTGCCCTCGCCCAAATCGACCACCACATCGCCATAGGTGTAATTCGCGCTCAACAAATTGACGACGTCCTCGCCCGCGCCCATATGGATCGCTTCGATTCCTATGATCAGCGGCCCGCCGCTGATGATCGGCGAAATTTGTCCCGCGCCGGCAATCACGCTCAGCGCATCCAGAACCAGCACGTCGTTGCCGGAAGTGCCTTGGATCGTGTCGTAGCCGTCGCCGCCGTCAAAACGGTCGTTGCTAAGATTGCGGTTTAATCCGAAAGCATTGCCTATTAGAACGCTTAGATCATTGGCCCGTCCCGTGGTCGCAATGCCTTGCCAAATGGCGTCGGCATTGAACATCAAAGTGTCGTCGCCATGCGCGCCGTAAAGCAGATCGACGCCCAAGCCGCCATTTAGAATATCGTTGCCAAGACCGCCATATAGTAGATCTTCGTCATTGCCGCCTTCAAGGACATCGTTGCCTTCGCCGCCATGCAGAACATCATTGCCGTTGCCGCCATAGAGCGCATCGTTTCCTGCGCCCGAGGACAGGACATCGTTGCCGCTATCCCCGTACAGCGTGTCGTTGCCGTCTTGCGTCCAAATAACGTCATTGCCGAGTCCTCCGTGTACAATCACATTGCCATAGCTGAAATTCGCGCTGCGCATATCAAGAATGTCGTTACCGCCATCCAGGAAGATTTCCTCGATTGAAATTATTCTTGCGGTTCCCGCAACCGGATGCGGATTCAAATCATCTTCCAATAACAACAGATCGTTGCCGTTGGTCGCAAACAAAGTGTCATAGCCGTTGCCGCCGATGAATTGGTCAAAGCTAAGGTTCATTTGCAGATTGATCGCTTCGCGAACCGATTCCATCGACAGCGCGTCGATGCCTTCGACCGGGCTGTTGATCAAATACAATCCATTGTTCGGCGCCGTGCCGGGGCCGGTCCAAATACCGTCGGCAAAGGAATACAGCATATCGTCGCCGTCCTCGCCTGCGAGCATGTCGACGCCGCCATAACCGTATAACCGGTCGTTGCCCGTGCCGCCCAAAATTAAATCGTCGCCATAGGGGCCGCCTACATGATCGCCATGCAGCGTGTCATCGCCCTCATCTCCGGAAATGATGTCGTCGTCCGCGCCGCCACTGATTAAATCGTTGCCGCCGCCGCCATACAGGAAATCATCGCCTTCCATGCCATAGATGGAATCATTGCCCTCGCCACCCTCGGCCAGATCCGATCCAGCGCCGCCGACAAGGGTATCATCGCCGTCTTCGCCATAAAGATCGTCATCGCCTTCGCCGCCTTCCAGCGAGTCATTGCCCGATCCGCCAAAAAGCTGGTCATTGCCTGCGGCTCCGATCAAAAGATCGTTGCCATCGCCGCCATCGGCGAAATCATCTCCGGCTTCGCCATACAGCGAATCGTTACCCAGACCGCCGTCAAGGATGTCATTTCCATCCCCGCCGCGCAGATTATCGTTGCCGTCTTCGCCGATCAACTCGTCATTGCCGCCATAGCCGTAGAGGCTGTCATTTCCAGTACCGCCGAAAATCGTATCGTCTACAAGATTTCCGCCATAAACCGTGTCGTGTCCCGCTCCTGCGTTAAAAGCAATTCCAAGGTTGTATCCTGCAGCCGCCGCAGCCGCAGCGCTGTCCGCAAGCTGAACGACGTCGTCGCCGTTCAAGCCGTCATATTGTGTTCCCGCGATATAGGTGCCAGCCAGTACATTATTAAAATTGACCGTGTCATTGCCATCTGTAAACAAAGGCTCTAAACCCGGCGGCGG